>Ga0194116_10000766_pt1 | contig 52498 bp, 46 predicted proteins | sample TA2MahsurfametaG_4_FD_148617 | JGI IMG/M metagenome (GOLD analysis project Ga0194116, IMG submission 148617) | Freshwater microbial communities from Lake Tanganyika, Tanzania - TA2015008 Mahale S9 surface | ecosystem: Environmental > Aquatic > Freshwater > Lake | place: Tanzania: Lake... | reverse complement strand
ACCTGGTCGCTGGTCGGGTTCGAGTCGCCGGTGCCGCACCTGGGCCCGGAGGCGCTGGCCCTGAACGTCACGAACGAGGGCGGGGTCGAGGGCACCTGGCGGGTGCTCAAGAACGTCATGGGACTCTGGCTGCTGCAGCGCTGCCGCTGCGACCTCGCTGCAGGTGGCACGCCGACCGACTACGCCACGCTGGCGGCCCGCGCGGCGGCGGCCCCTCCCCTGCGCAGCCTCGTCGACCCGGACCACCCGTCCTTCCTGAATCCGCCCGACATGCCGGCGGCGATCGCCGCCTTCTGCCGCCGCACCGGCCAACCGGTGCCGGGCGACGAGGCCGGCCTCGCCCGCTGCGTGCTCGACAGCCTGGCCCTCAAGTACGCCCGGGTGCTGCGCGGGCTGGAGTCGCTGGCGGGCCACCGCTTCGAGGTGGTGCACCTCGTCGGGGGCGGATCCCGCAATGGGCTGCTCAACCAGTCGACGGCCGACGCGCTGGGCTGCCCGGTGGTCGCCGGACCCGCCGAGGCGACCGCCTTGGGCAACGTGCTCTGGCAGGCCCGCGGCTGCGGGGAACTGGGATCGCTGGCCGAGGTCCGCCAGGCGGCCATCGCCTCGGTGTCGGTCACCCGGTTCGAGCCCTCGGCCGACCGGTCGGCCTGGCTCGAGGCGGCCGGCCGGATGCAGGCCCTGACGGAGGTCCGGGCATGATCCGCCGCGCCTTCGTGATGTCGGTCGATGCCGGGCAGGAGGCCGAGTACGAGCGTCGCCACCGGCCGATCTGGCCCGAGCTCGAGGAGGCGCTCCGGCGGCATGGGGTCCACACCTATTCCATCTTCCTGCACCCCGGCACCCGCCAGCTCTTCGCCTACGTGGAGTTCGCCGACGAGGCGGCCTGGGAGGCGATCGCCCGGACCGAGGTCTGCCGGCGGTGGTGGCGGCACATGGCCCCGCTCATGCCCTCGGCCCCGGACGGACCGCCCGAGTCGACGCCGCTGCGGGAGGTCTTCCATCTCGGTCCATTGCCCCCGACCGACCCGCGACCATGAACGAATCCCCGTCCGACACCCGTGGATCCCCGACCCCGGCATCGTCCGCCACCGCGCCGTTGCTGCGGCGGCTCGGACTCTTCCACGCCACCACGGCGGTCATCGGCGGCATCGTCGGGGCCGGCATTTTCCTCAACCCGTCGGTGGTGGCCCGGCAGGTCGGATCGATGGGGTGGATCCTCGCGGCGTGGATCCTCGGCGGCCTGGTGGCGATGGTCGGCTCGTGGATCTACGCCGAGCTGGGCTCGGAGCGCCCGGCCGCCGGCGGGCAGTACGTCTTCTTCCGCGAGGCCTACCATCCGGCCGTGGCGTTCCTCTACGGCTGGGGCCTGCTTTGGGTCATCCAGAGCGGCGGCATGGCGGCCGTGGCCATCACCTTCGCCCAGTACCTGCGGACGGTCGTGGGCTGGGGCTTCGACGACCGGGTGATGGCGGTGGCCGCGCTGGCGGTGTTGAGCGCGATGAACTGCCTGGGCGTGCGCACCGGGGCCGCCACGCAGAGCCTGCTCACCGTGCTGAAGTCGGTGGCCATCGCCGGCCTGGTGCTGGCCGGGTTCCTCGGGCCGGCCGCGGCCCATCCGGCGACGGCGGCCGGGGCGGTGGCCGCGGGACCCGACGCGATCCCCGGTGGCGGCCTCGTGCCGCTGCTCGGGGCGATGGTGCCCGTGCTCTTCGCCTACGGCGGCTGGCAGACGGCAGGATTCCTCGCAGGTGAGGTCCGCGACCCGGGCCGTACCCTGCCACGGGCGCTCATCCTGGGCATCGCCGGCGTCATCGCGCTGTACCTGGGGGCCAATGCCGCCTACCTGCGGGCGCTCGGGGCCGACGGCCTCGCCGGCACGAAGACCCCGGCCTCCGACGTCCTGCGACTGGCCCTCGGCGAGTCCGGGGCGCGCTGGATCGCCATCGGCATCGTGGTCTCCACGCTGGGTTTCCTCAGCCAGGGCATGTTGACCGCACCGCGGGTCTACTACGCCATGGGCCACGACCGCGTCTTCTTCACCGGCCTGGGGCGCGTGGACCCGCGCACCGGGGCGCCCACGGCGGCCATCCTGCTGCAGGGTGGGGTGGCCGCGCTCATCGCCTGCTCGGGCAGCTACGAGGCCATCCTCAACTACGTGGTCTCGGTGGATTTCATCTTCTACGGGCTGGCCGGGGTCTGCATCTTCGTCTTCCGCCGCCGGCCGGAGTCGGCCCCGGGGTTCCGGGTGCCCGGGCATCCGTGGACCACCCTGGCCTTCACGGCCGTGTGCTGGATCGTGGTCGCCAACCTCGTCCGGCAACAGCCGCTCCAGAGCGCCATCGGCCTCGGGATCCTGGCGGCGGGCCTGCCCGCCTTCGGCTATTGGCGGCGAAAAACCAGCGAATGAACCCAGCGACACCCACCCCCGCTGACGCCCTGCCCCGTCATGACGCCTCGGACTACATGCACTGGGCCAAGACCCTCCAGGCGGCCCGCTTCAATCTCGGCAACAGCGGCGTGGCCGCCGTCACGCTCCGCGAGCTCGGAGCGGGCCTCGACGACATCGAGCTGAGCGGTCCCAGCTTCTACGGCTGGCCGCCGCTGGTCGAGGCGCTGGCCCGCCACCTGGGCGTGTCCACCGACCGGGTCTGCCACGCCGAGGGCACCTCGCTGGCCAACTACCTCGCCATGGCCGTGACCTTGCGACCCGGCGACGAGGTGCTCATCGAGGAACCGACCTACGAATTGCTGGTCGACGCCGCGCGGCATCTGGGCGCCACGGTCGTCCGGTTCCCCCGGCCCAGGGCGCTGGGCTTCCAGCGCGATCTCGACGCGCTGGCCTCGCGGATCGGGCCCCGCACCCGACTGATCGTGCTGAGCGACCTGCACAATCCCAGCAGCGCGCGACTGGCCCCGGGCTGCGCCTCGCGGATCGCCGACCTCGCCGAGGCGGCGGGTGCCCGGGTGCTCATCGACGAGGTGTACCTCGACGCGGCGGCGGTCCCGCCTCCCCCGACCGCGCACCGGGCCGACCCTCGCCTCGTCACCACCGGGAGCCTGACCAAGGTCTACGGACTCAGCGGGCTGCGGTGCGGCTGGGTGGTGGCCGAGCCGTCGCTCATCGAGCGGATGTGGCGGCTCAACGACCTGCTGGGCGTCATCCCGGCCCACAGCGCCGAGCGCCTGAGCCTCGTGGCGCTGCGCGAACTGCCCCGGCTGCGGGCCCGGTCGGCCGGCATCCTCGAACCCAACCGCGCCGCGTGGAACGCCTTCCTGGCCGAGCGGGGCGACCTGCTGGACAGCCCTCCGCTGGCGGTGGGCACCGTGACCTTCCCCCGGCTGCGCCGCGGCTCGGTGGAGGTGCTGTGCGATCGCCTGCGCGCCCTCGAGGCCACGGTCACGCCCGGCTCGTTCTTCAGCGAGCCCCAGGCCTTCCGCGTGGGCCTGGGCTGCAAGCCCGAGATCTTCAGTGCGGGCCTGGAGCGACTGGGGACGGTCCTCGATTCGATGCGTTGAGGCACCGTCGGGGTCTCTGGCCCCCCGCCGGAACACCCCGGGGCCCGGTGCAGGTCAGCCCGGGCCGCCGCCCTTGGGTCCCAGCCGGTAGCGAAGGTAGTCGCGCGACACCCCCAGCCGACGGGCCGCGGCCGAGACGTTGCCGCAGGACTGTTCGAGGGCCTGCCGGATGATGTGCAGGATGGCCGCCTCGAGATCGAAGCCCTGCTCCGGGAAGCGGAACCCGTCGTTCCACCAGGTGTCCGACGGTCCGGGACCGGGGGCGAGCGCGATGGCCGGACCGGCGGCCGGGGCGACCTCGAGGTTCCCTCCACCGGCACCCAGCAGGGAGTCGAAATTCAGCGCCTCGCCATCCTCGAACACCAGGGCGCGCTCGAGTTCATGGGCCAGCTCGCGGACGTTGCCGGGCCACCCGTAGCCCAGCAGCCGACGGCGGCCGGTCTCCGAGACGGGCCGGACCGGCAGCCGATGCCGCGCGGCGATGCCCTCCATCAGGGAGGCGGCCAAGGGCAGCAGGTCGCCCCCTCGTTCCCGCAGCGGCGGGATGGACACTCGGAAGAGATCGAGCCGGTGCTGCAGGTCGGCCCGGAAGGCCCCTTGGGAAACCCGTTGGCGCAGGTTCTGGTTGGCCGCGGCGATGACGCGGACATCCACGGCGATGTCCTTGGAACCACCGACCCGGCGGATGCGGTGGTCTTCCAGGACCGTCAGGAGCTTGGCCTGGATGGGCAGGGACAGGCTGGTCAGTTCATCGAGGAACAGCGTGCCGCCGTGGGCCGCCTCGAAGAGGCCGATGCGGGTGCTCCGGGCGTCGGTGAAGGCCCCCTTCTCGTGGCCGAACAGCTCCGACTCGGCCAGATGCTCCGGGATCGCCGAGCAGTTGATCTCCACCCACGGCCCGTCGGCGCGGGGACCCTCGCGGTGGATGGCCCGGGCGAGCGAGGTCTTGCCGGTTCCGGTCTCCCCCTCGATGAGCACCGGGGGCAGGTGGGTCTCCATCCGTCGATCGGCGGCGAGGATGCGCTCGATCTGGGTCTTGAGGCCCGCCAGGGCGGTGCCGAAGAAGTAGCCCGGGCTCCCGGAGCGCTGCTGCTCGGCCACGCGCCGGACCGCCCGCGCGGACCGGGCCCGGCGCAGGGTCAGCGCCAGCGCCTCGGGCTCGAAGGGCTTGGTCAGGTAGTCGAGCGCACCCAGTCGCATCGCCTCGACCGCGCCCGAGATCCCGCCCTCGGCCGTCATGATGACCACGCCGGTGTGGGCCGGGACGGTCTTGTCGCGGAGCAGGTCCGGCCCGAGACCGTCGGGCAGGTTCACGTCCATCAGGGCGAAGTCGAAGGTCGCCGAGCCCAGCGCCCGCCGGGCCCCGGCCACCGAGTCGGCCGCGGTCACCTCGGCCCCCCAGCGCTCCAGGCTGCCGACGAGGTGGCGTCGCCACAGGGGCTCGTCTTCCAGGACCAGCACCGACAGACCCGTGAGCGCCTCGGATGTCATGGCCCGATCAAAGCCCGAAGGCCCGCCGGAGCCCAAGCCCGAAGCACGGCGCCTGCGCGACCCATGCCCGGAAACTCAGCCGACTGGACCGGCCGCCGGACCCGAGGGCGCCCCGGGATCGGTCAGGTCGCTGTCGGGGGTCTTCAGGAAGAGCAGGATCAGGCCGACGGAGGTGAACATGCGGGCGGCCGCGTTCTGGCCGTTCCAGATCTGCGACTGCCACATGAGGAACCACTCGGCACCGATCGCGAGGAATGCCCCGAACCAGAGCAGCAGATTGGCCGACAGGGCGCCGATGGCCACGGACTTGGCGGCGTTGAAGGCCGCAGCGCCCGCGGAGCGGGCCTTCCAGAGGCGGGCGGCGCCGACGGCGATGCCGAGTCCGCTCAAGCCTTCCCAGGCGATGATCACCCAGTAGAAGGCGTGGTGGATGGCGGTGCTGGTGATCGCGCGCCCCTTGAGCCGGTTGCCCGGGAACGTGGTGTCCATCGACAGCACGTGCTGCACGAAGTCGAAGTTGGAGCCGTAGTCGACGAGGTTGTTGAAGGCGACCAGCGCCATGAACAGCGCGACGGCGGCGAGCAGGGCGATCTTGGAGAGGCGTTCGATCATGGGGTCTTGGGGGCCGGGGCGGCCTTGGTGGGGAATTCGGAGGCCGGGTTGGACGGATTGCAGAACTCCCCGGTCCACGCCTGGGCGGGGTCGGAGGTTCCCCGGAGCACCCCCAGTTCCTTGAGGGTGCGGAACTGGAAGTCCCAGCGACCGGGGGCCATCCGCCCGGGGCCCTCGCCCTTGGACGGGTCGCCCCCGACGAAGGAGCCGTCCTTGAGGGCGCGGTGGCTGAAGTCCATCTTGGCCGGGGTCAGCTCGGGATTGCGGCGGCGGATCTCGGCGTGCACGGCCGCGGGCTCCTCGAGGTATTCCCTCCAGCCGCGGATGCTGGCCTGCACAAAGGCGCGGACCCGCCCGGGATGCTCCTTCACGTAGTCGCGCCGGGTGAAGAACACCCGGTAGGGATCGAAGCCGCTGCCGCTGATGAGCAGCACCCGGGCCTTGGCCCCGGCCTCGGCCGCGAAGAACGGCTCGCTGGTGATGAAGCACATCTGGATGTAGTCCGGGTCGCGGAGGAAGGACCCGATGCTGAAGTTGTGGGCCCGCTCCTTCGTGGTCTTGAGGCCGTAGCGGCGGATCAGGTAGGGGAACCACGCCGTCCCCGGGGTGACGGCGACGGTGCGGCCCTCGAGGTCGGCGAAGGTCTTCACCGGCGAGGCGTCGTGGACCATCAGTCCCTGCGGGTCGTGCTGGAGGGTCGCCCCGACGGCGAGCACCGGGATGCCCCGGTCGTTGGCCAGCAGGACGTCGTCGGTGCTTCCCATGCCGAACTCGGCGGCCGTGGTGGCGATGCGCTGCACCGGGAAGGCGTTGGGACCCCCGGGCAGGATCTCCACGTCGAGCCCGCCCTCGCGGTAATACCCCTTCAGCAGGGCGTGGTAGAAGCCGCCGTGCTCGGGCTGGGGATACCAGTCGGTGATGAGCCGCACCTTCGGCGGCTCGGCGGCGCGCAGGGCCACCGGCAGCGCGACGAGCGCGCAGAGGCTCCAGACGAGGAGGGCGATGGGAGGAGGCAGCACGTTTATCGGAGGTTTGCGAGGGATCCCTTCACGCCGCCATCGTGGTGCCGGCGGGCCACCTTGCGGTGCCTGGCCAGAAGTTTCGGCAGGTCGACGCCGACCAGGTGCCCCTCACGCACGCGCACCCGGCCGTGCACGACCAGCGTGTCCACCTGGCGGGCATGGCAGAGCACCAGCCCGTGCACCGGGTCGTGGGCGCCGCTGCTGAAGAGGTCGTCGAGCGGGAAGACCGCCACGTCGGCGCATTTGCCGGGCTCGAGCGAACCGAGGTCGGCCTGCCGCCCGAGGTTGCGGGCGCCGTCCAGCGTGGCCATCTCGAGCACCTGCTCGGGCGTGACCGCCCCGGCACCGTGTACCACCCGGGTGAGCAGCAGGGCCAGCCGGGCCTCGGCGAGCAGGTGACCGGAGTCGTTCGAGGCCGAGCCGTCGACCCCGAGGCTCACCGGGCTGCCACCGCCACGCAGGTCGTTGACCCGGGCGACACCCGAGCCCAGGCGCATGTTCGAGCAGGGGCAGTGGGCGATGCCGGTGCGGGTGCGGGTGAGGTGGCGGACCTCGCGGTCGTTGAAGTGGATGCCATGGGCCAGCCAGACATCCTCGCCCTCCCAGCCGTGTCGGGCCATGTAGGAGAAGGGCCGGGATCCAAGCATCTTCACCGCATCGTGGTTCTCCGGGATGGTCTCGCCGCAGTGGGTGTGCAGGCGCACCCCGAGGGACCGGCCCAGCCGCGCCGACTGCCGGTAGTGCTCCCCGGAACACCCGAAGACGGTGCAGGGGGCGAAGGCGACCTGCGACATCGCCCCGGGACCCTTCTGATGGAACCGGTCGTGCAGGCGCTGGCAGTCGCCCAGGATGGTGTCGAGGTCCTGGCAGGCCCAGTCGGGCATGATGTCGCTCGGCAGGTTCACCGAGCCCCGGCAGCCCACGTAGCGGATGCCCATCTCCGCGGCCGCCGCGAACCCGGCGTCGAGCATCCGGTCCGATCCGTCGCGCGGGAAGAGGTAGTGGTGGTCGCTGGTGAGGGTGCAGCCGCTGAGCATCAGCTCCGCGCAGGCCACCTGGGTGGCCACGTGCAGGTCATCCGGCCCGAAGCGCCTCCAGAGCGGCATGTGCCCGGCCAGCCAGGGCAGCAGCGGCAGGTTGGCGATGGGCCCGAAGGCTCGCGCCAGGTTCTGGAACATGTGGTGGTGCGTGTTGACCAGGCCGGGCAGCGCGATGCCGCCCCGGGCGTCGACCACCTCGGCCCCGGCGGGGCGGGGCGCCGGGCCGTCGCCGAGGGAACGCACCACGCCGTCCTCGGCCAGCAGCCAGGCGCGACCCCGGAGCACCCGGCGGCCAGGGTCCATCGTGACCAGGTGGCCGATGTTCTTCAGCAGGAGGCGCGTGGGCTGGGGCATGGTCCAAAGGGTCAACGTCCGGCGGCGGCCGCCGGGGCGGCGGGCAGCGGCGCATCGGTCCAGAACGGGGGCGGCAGGGCGGGATCGAGCCCCAGGGCCCGGGGCGTGAAGGCCGTGGAGACGACCCGGTCGATCGGCGGCACCTGGCGGATCACGCCAAGGTCCTTGAGGATGTCCCCAAGCACCCGCCAGCGCTCCGGATCCACCGCGCCAAGCGACTCGCCCCGGGCCGGGTCACCCTCGGCGAGCCGGAGGCGCCGCATGGCCACGTAGCTGAACCGCATGCCCGCGTCCTCCATGGTCGGGGAAATGGAACGCAGGTGGTCGTGGATCGGCTGGGGGTTGCGGAAATACTCCTGCCAGCCCCGGTAGGCACCCCGGCTGAAGCGGGCCACCAGGTCGGGGTGCTTCTCCACGAGCTGGCGGTTGGCGATGATCACCCGGTAGGGGTCGAAACCCGACTCGCTGAGCTGCAGCACGCGGGAGCGGACGCCCTCCTTGAGCGCGTAGTAGGGCTCGCTGGTGGGATAGGCCTGGGTGATCCAGTCCGGGTCCCTGACAAAATTGGCCACGTTGCCGGTCACCGGACGGACGCGCAGGCGCTTCAGGTCGTATTTCTTCTGGAGGTAGAGCAGCCAGCTCGCGCCGATCTGCATGGCCAGATCCCGGTCCTCCAGGTCGGCGAAGCCCTTCACCGGCGACTCCTCGCGCACCATGATCCCCTGGGGATCGTGCTGGAAGTAGGCGTTGACGGCCACGACCGGAAGGCCGCGCTCGACGGCCACGAACACGGCGTCTCCCCGGACGATGCCCAGGCCGAACGGATCCAGCGCCACGCGCTTCTCGATCTCGGAATTCGGTCCACCCACCAGGACGCGCACCGCCACGCCCTCGGCTTTCCAGAGGCCCTGGCGGTCCGCCGCGTAATAGCCGCCATGCTCCGGCTCGGGCACCCAGTCGTGGATGAAGCTCAGGACCGGTGCGTCGGGCCCTCCGCCCGGGACGCCACCCGTTTCCCCTTGGGCCGCAGGCCCGCCCTTGGATTCCCCGGGGCCACAACCGGCCAGGAGGACGGGCAACAGGAGGAACAGGAGCCACACGGCCCGCGCCGAACGGAACACCCCTGGATCTAGCCCGGTCCGGAGGCGATGCGGGTGGAAGGCGGTCATGGGCCGGTGGAGATCATGGGCCGGTGGGAGAGGGGGATCATCAGGCGACGTCGGACTGAGGATTCAGGATCGGACACTCTTGGGGTTGGGAACGACCACGGTGTGGAACGCCTCCGAGTTTGAACGCCTTGGTGAACGCCTCGGCGGACGAACGCCTTCGGGGCGGAGCGACGACACGGGCGGGGAAGCCGGTCCCGGCAGGCGTCGCCGGACCTCACGGATCGTGCCGACCCGGCAGCCCGGCCACCCAAGGGGACCCCCGGCCGCACACACCTCGGCCGGGGGTCCTTGCGCTCAGGAGGTCGGTCAGAACCGGAAACGGACCTGACCGCTGATCCGGAACGGTTGCTCCGGATAAATCACGTCGTTGCCGGCGAAGCTCGGGTCGATGGAGGTCCAGTTGCGCTCGTCGGTGATGTTGAAGAAGTTGATCTGAACATCCCACTTGGGCTGCCGGTAGAACACGAACGCGTTGATCACGTACTGCGTCGGGATGCGCAGGCTGCCCTCCTGGTTCTGCCACTGCTCGCCGGTGAGCTGGGGCCCGAGGCTCGCGCCGAGCCCGTTGTCGAGCTGGTAGGTGACGTAGGAGTTGAACATCACCTGCGGCACGCTGGCGGCCCGGTTCTTGCCAAACCCGCGGGCCGGGGTGTTGGGTCCCTTGCTGTTGTAGTTGGGTGCGCCGGCCCCGGTGCCCGAGACGCCATCGACCAGGAAACCGACCGGATAGCCATCGCGGTAGTTGTAGGTCTGCTGGTAGCCGAAGTCGTCCTGCTCGGCGTTCTGGAACGTGAAGTTGGCGCTCGCGTTGAAGTTGCGGTTGGGCTGGTAGAACGACTCCAGCTCCATGCCCATGGTCTCGATGCCGATCGGATTGCCGACGAGCTGCGGCGCCTGGCGGGTCTGCTGAAAGACCGAGCCGCTGACGAACACCTGGTTCTCGAAGAGGCTGGCCTTGGTGCCAAACTCGACGAGTTCGCTCTCGGTGGAGAGGGACTTCTCGAGCGAGCCCTTGCTGTTGCCGGTGGCGTTCACCCCGCCGAAGTTGGCGCTGCCCTGGATGGCGTTGACCACGTTGTAGGTGGCGTAGCTCGAGAGGACCGGCGTCCACTTGTAGATGCCGCTGATGAACACCGAGGTGTTGAAGACATCGGTGGAAACCCGGTAGTTGGACCCGGCGGCCTTGCCGACGTACTCCGGGCTCTTGGCCTGCGCCCCGATGAGGTCGCCGCGGCCGCCGGCGATGATCGAGAACTTCTCGTGGAGCTTCATGTCCCACTGCGTGAAGAAGCCGCTCTGGGCGATCTCCGAGTTCTGGTCACCCGCGCCGAACCCGTTGGAGCCGTAGCCGGGGGCCCCGGGGACCAGCAGCGAACTGCCGCCGTAGGTGGTCACCAGCGGGGTGGGCGGGAGACGGAAGGTGGACGGGTGCTGGGTGACATCGTAGAGGAAGAACGGCTCGACGGAGAAGTCCTGGTAGGACACCAGCGACTGGTAGCGCAGGTCGACGCCGCTGATGGTCTTGATCGGAAGCTCGTAGCCGCCCAAGGACGGGGTGACCTCGTAGTGCAGCTCCGAGCGGTTGTTGGCCATCCAGTTCTCCGGCACCCATTCGGTGTAGCCGTAGCCCGAGGCCTTCCGCGACTCCATGGTCTCGCCATAGGTGCGGTTGACGACCTTGCCATTGTCGTTGAGCTGGTAGGTGGCGATGAGCTGGGAGCTGAACTTCTTGCCCGCCGCGCTGTCGAACGGGGCGTTGATGGTCTGCCAGGGGTAGACCTTGACGCGGGTCGCCTTGGCCGTGTCGAGCAGGGCGAAGTTGGCGTTCTGGCCGAAGCGCCCGATGGAGGTCAGGGCGTCGCCGAAACGGTTGTTCGGCAGCACCGGGCCGGCGATGTAGGTCCAGTCGTCGATCAGCTCCTGGGTGACGCGGTTGATGCCGATGACCTCGTTGAAGCGCGAAGTGTAGAACTGGGCGTTCCAGTCGACGGTGAGCTTGTCGTTCGGGCGCCAGGTCAGGGCCGTGAAGATGTCCTGCGTGTTGTCCTTGACGTTCTGGTAGTAGCCCTCGGCCTCGCGACCCAGGTAGCTCACGCGGAAGGCGAGCTTGTCGTTGATCGGCCCGCCGAAGTCGAGCACCCACTCCGGGTTGAAGTAGCTCTGGCCTCCCGGCACGAAGCTGCCCCAGCGGCTGATGACCTCGCCGTGGAAGCTGTCGAAGTGCGGCAGCTTGGTCACGAAGTTGACGTAGCCGCCGGGACCCTGCCCCTGCGGACCGTATACCGCCGAGCCCGGGCCCTTGACGATATCCATCGCCTCGACGCCGTTGAAGGAGGCGAGCATCGAGTTGCGGCTGTAGATGGTGCGCTGGCCGTTCTGGTAGATCTCGGAGAGGTCACCGCGGATCACCGGCACGTTGGCCAGGCCATAGCGCGAGGGGGTGTAGACGCCCGGGGAGTACTGGTTGAAGTCGGTGGCGCGCGAGATCGCGCGGGCCTCCATCTGGGCCTTGGTCACCAGCGACACGGATCGCGGCGTGTCGATGATGCTGCGGTCGTCGCCCATGACCGATTCCACCGGTCGGGCCGTCGGCAGCACGGTCTCCTCGAGGGACAGGCCCTCGACGACCACCTTGTCGAGGGTGTTGGTGGAGCCCGGGGACTGCGCCAAGGCCGGCGTGGAGGACAAGGCGAGGGCGGCCAGCGATCCGATGCGGACCGGGAGCCAGAGGGAGGCATTCATGGAGGCGATGGGGTTGGGTTGAAACCGCGGGTCGGGAGGGTTGGATGCGTTTTCTTCGGGGACTTGGCCCGACCTAGGGGAAGCTTCGGTCGCTAGGCGACTCTGAAAATTCCGTCAGGCGGGTCGGGTCGGTCCGTGTTGTTGGGTCAGGCGGGGTTGTCGGGTCAGGCGGGTTTCTGCCATAGGCTCCAGACGCATAGGTTGTGCCATCCGTCCGGATCCAGCCCCTTACCACCTGCCAACCGGTCTCCCCCAAGGCCGTCCGAGGCTCGGTTCCAAGGTCATCCCACCTTCAAAACGGCGTCCCAAGCCCACCGGAAGGCCGTCCTGCCCCCGGAAAAGCGGCCTTGCCCACATGGTGTTCACCATTCTCATGAATCGATTTCAAACTTTGGATCGAACCCCCGCGAAATTTCCCGATCCGCTTCTGTCGCGAATTGCCCAGCCTGTTCACAGGCGATCCCGGAAATCGGTCCGGTGCCCGATGCCGACGCCCCGGGCACGGGCATCGGCGGAAGGATTTCGACCAGCAGCACCCTGGCCGGTGGGCTGGAACACCGTGTGCTGGACAGGGCTGGACGATGACCCGACGCGCCCCCAAACCTACCCCATCCCGCCGACCGGCCGGACGACCTGAATCCGCGGGGACGAACCGGCCCGAATCCGAAGGGGACCACGACCTGGCGCGGATGCAGGCGCTGGCAGCCTTCACCCGGGCACGGCTCGGCACGCCCTCGCAATCGCCCTTCGGCTCCGCCGTCGTCGAGACCGCGACCGGCCGGCTGGTGGTCCGACGCCTGAATGCGGTCCGGCAGGAGAACGACCCTTCCAGCCATGCCGAGGTCCGGACCATGCGGGCCGCCTGCAAGCGCCTCGGCCGTCCCTCGCTGGCGGGACACACCCTCTACACCACCTGCGAGCCCTGCCCCATGTGCATGGCCATGGCCTTGTGGGCCGGCGTCGACCGCGTCGTCTTCGGTGCCACCATCGACGACGCCGCACGGCATTGCGCCCAGATCCATGTCCCATCGGTCGAACTGACCCGGCGCTCGGACATGGACTGCGTCGTCTCCGGGCCGGTCGCCCGGGCCGAGTGCGTCGCGCTCTTCGAGGAGCCCCGCATGGCCGCCGCCATGGCCCTTTGGAAAAAATCGCGCAGGAACCCGCCGGCCGGCACCCCCGGGCTCGCCCCCCGCAAGCCCAAGGGCCCCTGAGTCGACCGCCCACCGAACCCGCCACCGTTCGCCCCGTTCACCCCCTTCACCCCCTTCGCCCCCTTCGCCCCCTTCGACGCCTTCCCATGACCTCCGCCGACCTCCACGACCTCGCCCGCATCCTGCCGCCTGAGCGCATCGTCACCTCCTCCGATCAGCTCGAGTCCCTCAGCCGCGACTTCTACTGGTATTCGCCCGTGCTCAAGCGCGACCTGTCCGACCGCCTGGCCGAGGCGGTGGTCCAGCCGACCACCCGGGCCGAGGTCGTCGCGCTGGCCTCCTTCGCCCATGGACGCCGGATCCCGATCACCCTGCGGGGGGCGGGCACGGGCAACTACGGCCAGTGCATTCCGACCCACGGCGGTCTGGTGATGGACCTCGCGGCCCTCGACACCATCCACTCGATCAGCCCCGATGGCGTCGCCCACTGCGATCCGGCCGCCCGCCTCGGGGCCATCGAGCGGGTGGCGCGCCAGTCCGGATGGGAGCTGCGCTGCTATCCCAGCACCTACGTGAAGGCCACGGTCGCCGGATTCTGCGCCGGCGGGTCGGGCGGTATCGGGAGCATCCAGTGGGGGGCCCTGCGTGAGAACGGCACGGTGCACGCCCTGAGCGTGCTCTCGCTGGAGGCCGAGCCGCGCGAGGTGCGCCTGGAGGGACGCGACATCTTCCAAGTCCTGCACGCCTGGGGCACCAACGGGATCATCCTCGGCGTCGAACTTCGGCTGGCCCCGCGGACCGACTGGGGCCAGGTCGCCGTGGCCTTCGACGGGTTCGCCTCCGCCTACGATTTCTGCGAGGCGATCTCGCGCAACGACTCCTTCCGCAAGCGCCTGGCGACCGTGTTCGAGTGGCCGCTGCCCAGCTCCTTCACGCCCCTGCAGAAGTGGGTCCCCCAGGGCAAGGCCCTCTGCTTCTTCGAGGTGGCCGACGACCAGCTCCAGCGGCTGGCCGACGCGGCCCGGAACGCGGGCGGCGACCCGTGCTTCATCGCCCCGTTCACCGAACCTCGACGCGGCGCCCAGCTGAGCGACTACACGTGGAACCACACCACGCTCTGGGCCCTTCGGCAGGACCCCTCGCTGACCTACCTGCAGTGCGGTTTCTCGCCTACCGAGGCCCGGAGCCAGTTCCGGGCCCTCAAGGGGCGCTACGGCGGGGATTTCCTGCTGCACATCGAGTTCGTCCGTTCCGGCGGCGTGATCACCCCTGGGGCGATCCCGGTGGTGCGCTACACCGACGACGCCCGCCTGCAGGAGATGATCGACTTCTGCGGGGGCATCGGGGTGTCGGTGGCCAACCCGCACGTGAACTTCCTCGAGGGGTCGGGACGCTGGCGGCCCGACGACGCCAAGCGCCTGGCCAAGGAACGCTATGACCCGCTCGGCCTGCTGAACCCGGGCAAGATGCGCGACTTCAAGGCCGCCAACGAATCGTCCGAACCGGCCCGTGCCATGGCCGCCTAGGGACGCCCGGCGACAACCCCGGCCGCCCGGCCCGATGCCCGGGCCACCCAACCACGACCCAACGCCCCAAGACACCCCACCGCCCTTGAAGACCTGGATCCCGCCGGAACGCTTCCTGCCGTACCTCACCTGGACGGACGTCGACGCGCTGCCCCGCGACCGGACGCTCCTGGTGCTGCCCACGGCCGCCATCGAGCAGCACGGGCACCATCTGCCGCTGGCGACGGACACCCTGCTCAACAACCTGCTGCTGGGCCACGCCCTGCGGAAGCTGCCGAAGGAGCTGCCGGTCTATGCGCTGGCGCCGGTCCACTACGGCAAGAGCAACGAGCATGTCGGCTACCCGGGCACGCTGAGCCTGCACCGCGACACCTTCATGGCGGTGTTGCGCGACCTGGGGCGGAGCCTCAAGGCGGCGGGCTTCCAGAGGCTGGTGTTCTTCAACAGCCACGGCGGCAACCACTCCCTGCTCGACGTGATGGCCCGCGACCTGCGCGACGAACTGGGCCTGCGGACCTTCTGCCTCTACGGCGGCGGCCCGGCCGAGGGACTGTCCCCTCAGGAGGCCGCCTACGGGTTCCATGCCGGCGAGGTGGAGACGGCGCTGCTCCTGGCCGCCACGCCGGAGCTGGTCCGCACCGACCGCTACACGACCAACTACATCGCCCGGGTCGGCGACCCGGGGCTGCTGCGGCCGGAATTCGCCAGCGCCACCTTCTCGTGGCTGACGCGTGACATCGCCCCGAGCGGGGTGATGGGCGATCCGACGCCGGCGACCGCCGAGAACGGGCACCGCTGGTGCGAGGCGATGAGCGACCGCATCGCCCGGGCGCTGGGGGAGATGCACGACTTCCGCGAGATCCTCGACCGCTGAGCGCGCGCTCCCGTGGCCAGACGCCCGCCATCCCCCGCCCCGTCCCCCGGCCGTCCGCGCACGCGCCGGGCCTTGACCCCACGCCGCGTCGACATGGGCTCGGGCGTCACCGTCGAGCGCGATGTGCGCCTGCGCCTGCCCGACGGCACGGTGCTGGTGTCCGACCACTACCACCCGCCCGGTCCGGGACCCTTCCCGACGCTGCTGGTGCGCCAGCCGTACGGCCGCGCGGTGGCGACCACCGTGGTCTACGCCCAGCCCGTCTGGTTCGCCGCCCACGGCTACCGCGTCGTCATCCAGGACGTCCGGGGGCGTGGCGACAGCACGGGCCGGTTCTATCCGTTCCGCCACGAGGGACCCGATGGCGCGGCGACCATCGAATGGCTGGCGGGACTGCCCGGCTCCGACGGGCGGGTCGGGATGTATGGATTCAGCTACCAGGGGCTCACTCAGCTCCTGGCGGCGGCGGAGCGGCCGGCGGCCTTGCGCTGCATCGCCCCGGCCCAGAGCGCCGGCGACCTGCATTCCGGCTGGTTCTACCACCAGGGCGCCTACCGGCTGGCCTCCGGCGTGGGATGGGCCCTCCAGATGCTGCGCGGCGACGCGCGGAAACGGCGCCTCCGCGCGGCCAGTCGGGCCCTCGAGGAGGCCGTCCCACAGCTGACGTCGCTGCTGGCCGCCGCACCCGTCTCGAGGATCGCCTGCCTCACGGCCCGCGGGTTGCCATCCTACCACCGCGACTGGACCCGGCGCCGGGAACCGGGCGGCTGGTGGGCCCGGCACGACGTGTCCACGCGCCTGGACCGCATCGACGTGCCCGCACTCCACCTCTGGGGCTGGTTCGACACCTACCTCGACGGCAGCGAGCAGCTCTACCAGGGACTTCGCCGGGCCTCGGGCGCCCGGCAGTTCCTCGTGGCGGGCCCCTGGACCCACATCCCCTGGGGCCGGCGGGCGGGCGACGTCGACCATGGCCCGGAGGCGGTGCTGGACACCGACGCCCTGCTGCTGCGCTGGTTCAACCACTGGCTCAAGGATTCGGGCGAGTTCGATGGCGAGCCGGCCGTCCGGTCCTTCGCCCTCGGGGAGAACCGCTGGCACCGGCTCAGAAGCTGGCCCGGGGAGCCGGGCGGCGGGAAGGACGGCCCACCGGGCCACCATTGGTTCCTCGACTCCGACGGCCGCGCCAATTCGAACCGGGGCGACGGCCGGCTCTCCGAGGCCGCCCCGGACGGACCCAGGCCACGGGACGGCTTCGTCCACGAGCCGGAGGTGCCGGTCGCCTCGCCGGGCCCGGGAGGGGCACCGGGTCCGTATCTGCAGGACCGACAGGACTCCATGAACAACGTGCTGGCCTACACCAGCCCGCCCCTGATCTCGGCCGTGCGCGTCGCCGGCCGGCCGAGGGTGCGCCTGCACGCCACGAGCCGGACCCCGTCGGCGGACCTCGTCGCCAAGCTGGTCCGGGTGCTGGCCGACGGCCGCTCCTACAACGTCTGCCTCGGCATCGCCCGGTCGACATGGCTCTTCGGACCCGGCGGCCTGGTGCCCGACCGCATCCAATGCTGGGAGTTCGACCTCGAACCCACCCACTGCGTGTTCGCCCCGGGGGAGCGCCTGAGGCTCGTCGTCACCGGCAGCGCCTTCCCGCTCTACGATCGCAACCCGGGCTCGACGGTGCCGCCGGCCGAGGCCGATTCCTGGGACTGGGTGCAGAACCAGCAGCAGGTCGTCCACGACGCGGAGCATCCCTCCAGCCTCTGGCTGCCGCCGGAGCCCCCGCCGGCGACGGCGGCGGCGACCCTTCGAGGACCCAGGCCATGAACCCCGCAGGACCGGCCGACCGGCCACAGCCCCCCTACATCGTCGTGGACGGCGCGACCAAGCGGTGGTCCAACGGCGTGACGGTGCTCGACGGGATCGGCCTCCAGGTCGGACGCGGCGAGTTCCTCTCGCTCATCGGTCCGAGCGGCTGCGGGAAGTCCACCCTCCTGCGCCTCCTGGCGGGCCTCTCGCCGCTGAGCTCGGGCACGGTGAGGCTCGACGGCATGGCGCCGGAGGCCGCCCGGGAGATCATGTCCTTCATCTTCCAGGACGCCACGCTGCTACCCTGGAGGACGGTGCGCTCGAACGTGGAGCTTGGACTCGAGCTGGCCGGGAACACCACGGCGGGGCAGCGCCGGGAGGCCGCCGAGGCGATGCTGCGGCTGGTCGGGCTCTCCGACGTCGCCGGGCTCTACCCGCGCCAGCTCAGCGGCGGGATGCGCATGCGGGTGTCGATTGCCCGGGCGCTGGCCACCCGGCCCGGGATCCTGCTGATGGACGAGCCCTTCGGCGCGCTCGACGAGATGACCCGCGACCTGCTCAACGAGGAGCTGCTGCGGCTGCGGGAGAACGACCGGTTCACCACCTTCTTCGTGACCCACAGCGTCGCCGAGGCCGTCTTCCTCTCGACCCGGATCGTGGTGCTCCGGGCCAAGCCCGGCCGGATCGCCTGCGAGATCCCGGTGCCGTTCGGGTTCCCCCGCCGGGCCGAGCTGCGCAGCGCCCCGGAATACCTCCGCCTCGTGGGCGAGGTAGGCGCCGCGCTGCGCTCGGTCCAACAGCCCTCGACGACTCCCCACGCCCCATGAAGAAGCTCCTCGCCCAGGCCGGATGGCCGCTGGCCGTGCTGGCGGCCGTGTTGACCGCCTGGCACCTCGGATGCCGCTGGTTCGCCATCCCCGCCTACGTGCTGCCGCCGCCGGGTGCGGTGGCCCGCGTGGTGATCGAGCGGCACGACAACCTCCTGGGCGCCTTCCGGATCACGGCCCTGGAGGCCGGTGGAGGCTACCTGCTCAGCATCGTCGCCGGCGTGTTGATCGCGATGTTCTTCGCCCGCAGCCCGCTGGTGAGGCGCTCGCTCTACCCCTACACCATCCTGCTCCAGACCGTGCCCATCGTGGCCATCGCCCCGCTCATCCTCATGTGGTTCGGCTCCGGGCTGCGCAGCGTGATGCTGGTGGCCTTCGTGATCTGCCTCTTCCCCATCATCGCCAACACCACCCAGGGCCTGATCAGCGTGCCGCGGAACCTCATCGACCTCTTCGCCATGTCCAACGCCTCCCGGTGGTCGCAGCTGGTGAAGCTGCGCCTGCCACACGCCCTGCCGAGCCTCTTCGTGGGCCTGCGCATCTCCGCCGGCATCTCGGTGATCGGCGCGGTCACGGGCGAGCTCTTCGCCAGCTCCAACGCCGTCGGCGAGGGGGGGCTGGGCTATTCCATCACCTACGCCAACAGCCAGCTCCAGACCGACTACCTCTTCGCCCTGGTGCTGACGGCCAGCCTGCTGGGGTTCCTCTTCTTCTTCACCGTCTCCGCGCTGGAATGGCTGTGCCTGCACCACTGGCACGAGTCGGCCATGCGCACCGACGCCGACTGACCCCGGACCCGACCACCCATGAACACCGCCCTCCCGACCCTCCCGACCCTCCGGATCCCCGAGCCGCGCCCCGGCCCGGCGTCCGGGGTCAGGCCCGCCCCGTGGATGCTGGCCCTGATGACACTGGCCCTGCTGGTCTCCCGGCTGGCGGCGTCCGAGCCGGTGCCCGTGAGCCTGCAGCTCGACTGGAAACCCACCGCCCAGTTCGGGGGCATCCTGCTGGCCCGCCATCGCGGTTGGTACCGAGAGGCCGGGATCGACCTGACCCTCCTGCCGATCCCCAAGGACGAGGGGGTCGTGAGCAACGTGGTCCGCCACGCCCGCTGGGTCGGATCCATCGAGAGCGGCGTGCTGCTGGAGGCGCGCTCCCGGGGGCTGCCGGTCAAGGCCATCGGGACGATGCTCCAGGGCACGCCCATGTGCCTCTTCAGCCTGAAGTCGGCCGGGATCCGCCGGATGCGGGACCTGGTCGGCAAGCGCATCGGCGTGCACGCCGACGGGGCCCAGGCCGTGAAGTATGTGCTGCGACAGGCGGGGCTGGATCCCGCGAAGGTCCAGGTCGAGATCGTCGGGTACGACCTGACCCCGCTGCTCGACGGCCGGTACGCGGCCGTCCAGGGCTACTCGATCGACGAGGGCGTCTCGCTGCGGCAGGCCGGGCACGACATCGACATCCTCCACCTGCACGACCACGGGTACGCCGCCTACGGGCAGGTCTACTTCACCAGCGAGGCGTTCCTCCGCTCCGACCCGGCGCTGCTGCGGCGGTTCCTCGAGGTCTCGCGGCGGGGGTGGGTCGCGGCGAGCGCCGAACCCGGGGCCGTGGCGGACCTCGTGGTCGCCGGCCTGCCGGGGGTCGACCGGGAACATCAGCGCGGGACGGCCGAGGCCCTCGTGCCGATGCTGACCCGGGAGAGCGGCCCCGGAAGCATCGGACGGATGAGCCGGACCACTTGGAAGCGGGCTGTCGACGACTTCAACCGGCTCCCGACGACCACACGCCGGCTGAAGGTCGACGAGGTCGCGACGTTCCGGCTGCAACCATGACGGTCCGGGTGCTGCACTTCTCCCCGGGCACGGCGACCGACCGCCACGACAGCCACCGGGCGGCCCTCGGATTCGTCCATGGCGTGGTCTCGGCCGCGGCGGAGCTCGCCTTGGACGCGGTGTGCCGGCTGGACTGGGCGCTGCCCGCGATCGACGAGGCCCCGAGGGTCCACGCGCTCCTCGAGGGGGCGGACCTCGTGGCCATCGCCACCCCCGTCCATGGGCAGGGATCACCCTGGTTCGTGCGCAAGTTCCTCGAGCAGACCCGCGGCCTCCAACTCTGGGGGATGCCCGCGACCGCCTTCGCCACCTCGGGCGGGACGCATACCGGCGGCGAGATGGCCCTGCTCGACACCTTCCGGTCGCTTCAGGGCTGCGGCGCGTGCACCTTCACCTTCGCGCAGAAGCTCACCGTGCTCCCGGTGCAGCAACGGCTGCGGCCGGATGGTGAATTCGACCCCGTGGACGTCTGGTTCCTCCGGCAGCTCGCCCGGACCTGCCTGGTGCAGTGGGCGGCCCGCAGCGACCGCGCCGCCGGTCGATCGGTCGCCCGCCGGCTCGGCGTGGACACGGCCTACTACCTCGATTTCCCGGACGCGGCCCGGCTCGAGGCGGAGGCCGGTGCGTTGTGCCGATGGATGAACGAGCCCCTGTCCGACCCGGCCGGGGCCTACGGGCGCTGGTCGCATCGCCTCGGCTTCGATGCCCGGCCTCCGGAACCGCAAGGCCTGCCCTTTGCCGGGCTCTTCCCGGTGCCGCAGGCCGCCCGGCATCAGGGCGGCGAGGCGAACTGGGGCTCGTAGCGGCGGCGGCGCTCGAGGATCTGCTCCACGTACTGCCGGGTGCCCGGAAAGGTCATGGCGGCCAGGAAGCGCACGCTGTTGGTACGGGCCTCCGGCGCATTGGTGGCGTTCATCCAGCGCAGGACGTTCCGGCGACCGGCGTTGTAGTCGGCCAGCGCGTAGGCCAGCGGGTTGTCCGTCGCCGCATAGCGGCGGAGCACCTTGGACAGGTAGTAGGAGCCGGCCATGAGGTTGGTCGAGGGATCGAGGGTGTGGTCGTGGTGGTAGCCGCGGAGCCGCTGGGCATCGGCCCACTCGCGGGCGGCGACCTCCGTCACCTGCATGAGGCCGATCTCCCCGGCCCGGCCCCGGACCGCCGGGTCGAAGCGGCTCTCCCTCCAGACCACCGCCTTCACCAACGAGGGCGGCAGGCGGTGGAGCCGGGCTGCGGCCAGGATCTCCGCGTCGAAGCGGTCCTCGTGGCGGGCCAGCCAGAACCAGGCGATGCCCGCCACGACGATCAGCAGCCCCAGGATGGCGACCCGGCGTCTCATGGCCTTGACAAGGCCCACCCTAGTGCGGCGCCACGGCCGACGGGAAGCACCCCTTGAAGCCCGGGACGCTTCGGGGGTTGCTCCGGCGGCGGTCCGCTCCAGTGTGGGGCCATGAAGGAGGCGTACATCGCGGCCAAGGAACGGTGGGCCCGCAAGATGGCCGGCACGGCCCGACCGGAGACCCGCTCTCAGGACCGCCTGCCGCCGGGCCAGCGCCAGGTGCACAACTTCCCGGTCCTGGACCTCGGGGTCCGGCCCGAGGTGCCGCTGGATCGCTGGCGACTGCGCATCGGCGGCCAGGTCGAGAACCCGGTGACGCTCGACTGGAAGGCCTTCCTGGACCTGCCGCAGTTCACCGACACCAGCGACTTCCATTGCGTGACCACCTGGAGCCAGTTCGACATGGTGTGGCAGGGGGTGGCCTTCTTCACGCTGGCCGATCTGGTGCGTCCGAAGCCCGAGGCCACGCACGTGTTCTTCAAGGGGTACGACGGCTACTCGACCAACAACCCGATCGAGTCCTGCCTCGACGACGACGTGCTGGTGGCCCACCACTGGAATGGCCAGCCGCTGGCCGTCGAGCACGGGGGGCCGGCTCGGGTCATCCTGCCCAAGCGCTATGCGTGGAAGGGCTCGAAGTGGATCCGCGAGATCACCTTCCTTGACCGCGACATCCTCGGGTTCTGGGAGCTGCGCGGCTACTCAAACACGGCCGACCCCTGGACCGAGGACCGTTTTTCGGCGGTCGATCCAACCGACTGAGGGCTAGGCCGCCTCCGGTCGAGGCCAGCACGCCAACTCTCCGCTTGTCACGTTTGTTACGCTTGTGTGACGATGCAGAGACAACGATGAAACTTTTGAACCAGGTCCTGGACAAGGTCGCCCTCAACCTGTTGATGGTCGGGCTGCTGTGCATGTTGGGCGGGCTCACCGCCGTGGGCGGAGGTATCTGGTGGGCTGGAGCCGGTTATGCGACCGCCGGGATGGCCTTGATGGGCGGAGGTGCCATGACTGCTCTCGTGGCCGCCTGTTGGATTCACCGGGACCATTGACCCGCGAGCCGGCTCCCCCGAGGTCTCTCCCCGACTGCCTCCCAGGGTCAGCCAGCGGATCCTCCGCCGGAGGGCGTCAGCAGAATACCATCCTCGAACGGGATCATCCCGAAATTGGTCACACCCGGCGATGGCCGCGGTTTCATGGCGGTCTGGATTGGCACACTCCCTTGGCAAACTCACTCCGGAGAGTGGGTGCAAAAAACGCCCGGTGGGCGGTCTGTGTTGGGCGGCCACCGGGATCTCCGGGTGGCTGCTGGCGAGTTGGCCTTGAATCAGGTCATCTCGGACAATGGGGGTTTGGACAAAAAGGGCTTGGACAAAGAGGTCGTAGACGGGGAGGTCTTGGGCGGGTTCTCGGGGGGGAATGGAAGGTTTTGGACCGGATCGACCCAGACCAAAACCAGGACCAAAACGAAAACCAAAATCCTAAACCCTAAACCCTAAACCAACCCGCGAGGCCTTCAGCCGACGATCTCGATGCCCATGTTCCGGGCGGTGCCGGCGATGGTGCGGAAGGCGGCCTCCTCGGTGTTGCAGTTCAGGTCATTGCCCTTGGCCTTGATGATCTCGAGGACCTGCTTGCGGGTCACCTTGCCGACCTTGTCCTTGTTGGGGGTCTTGGAGCCCGAGGCGATGCCGGCGGCCTTCTTGAGCAGCACGGAAGCCGGGGGCGACTTGAGGACGAAGGTGAAGGACTTGTCCTGGTACACGGTGATGATCACCGGGATGACCAGACCGGGGCGGTCCTTGGTGGCGGCGTTGAACTCCTTGCAGAAGCCCATGATGTTGATGCCCTGGGAGCCGAGCGCCGGACCCACCGGGGGCGCCGGGTTGGCCTGACCGCCGGGGATCTGCAGTTTGACGATGCCTGTGACTTTCTTTGCCATGTTCTATCCAGTTGGTTTGCGGCGGTGTACGACGTCGCTTGAGAGGCATCACGACTTCTCGACCTGCCAGTATTCGAGTTCGACGGGCGTCTTCCGCCCGAAGATGTCCACGGTCACCTTGAGCTTGCCCTTGTCGGGCTCCAGCTCCTCGATGACGCCGGTGAAATTGAGGAACGGACCATCGTTGATCTTGACCGTCTCACCCACGTCGAAGCTGACCTTCGGACGTTCGGTGTCCTCGCTGTCGGAAATCTGCGCCTTGATGGTGGCGATCTCGTCGTCGGTGACGGTCATCGGGCGCTCGCCGCCCACGAAGCCGATCACGCCCTGGATGTCCTTGATGAAGTACCAGGGCTTCTCCATGGGCCGCTTGCCATCGTCGAGCAGGGCCATGTCGATGTAGACGTAGCCCGGATGCAGCTTGCGGTTGGTGACGGTCTTCTTGCCGCCCCGCACCTCGACGACCTTCTCCATCGGCAGGAGCACCTCCCGGATGTATTCCTCCATCTCGTCGGTCTTGATCCGGCGGTTGATGGTGTCCCGGACCTTCTGCTCCTGACCGGCGAGGGTGTGCAGGACAAACCACTGGGTGTTCATGGACAGGGCGAGTTTCGGAAGACGGGTGGGGAAAACGGGAGAGTTCGAAAGAGGTGGCTAAGAGGCCGCAGGGATCAGGACGGCTTGATGATGCGCTCCACAAAGAACCCAACGATCGTGTCCGTTCCCATCGTGAAGACGCCCAGAAGGCCGATCACGACGAAGATCAGCACCGTGGACTGGATGAGCTCCTCACGGGACGGCCAGTTGCACTTCTTGAGCTCCTGCTGGGTGGCGGCCACGTAGGCGGCAAGGCGGGCCAGCTGCCCCTGCTTCCAGGCGAAGGCGAAGATCGCGCCGATGACGGCGAACCAGATCAGGAACGGAAGATAATCTTTCACAGTTTTTTGGCGGAGGGGGAGGGATTCGAACCCCCGGTGAGCGTCAGCCCACAGCGGTTTTCAAGACCGCCGCATTAGACCACTCTGCCACCCCTCCGGGAGGTTGGCAGGGCGTGAGGGACTCGAACCCCCAACCAACGGTTTTGGAGACCGCTACTCTACCAATTGAGCTAACGCCCTGTTCACTGATACCGAATTGCCGACAGTATATTACCGACAACGAATTACCGACAACGAATTACTGAGACCGACCGATTCAAACACCGCCGACCTCGGGGGAAAGGACTCATTCACTCGGAACGATGCCCCACCCCCCTCGACCGGTTGAAACCTCAGGCGATCACCTCGGCGACGCGACCCGCACCGATGGTGCGGCCGCCCTCGCGGATGGCGAAGCGCAGACCCTTCTCCATGGCGACCGGAGCGAACAGCTCGACCTCCACGGAGACGTTGTCACCGGGCATGACCATCTCGACACCCCCGGGCAGGGTGATCGAACCGGTCACGTCGGAGGTGCGGAAATAGAACTGCGGGCGGTACTTGGTGAAGAACGGCGTGTGGCGGCCACCCTCGTCCTTGGTCAGCACGTACACCTCGGCCTTGAACTTGGTGTGCGGGGTGATGGAACCGGGCTTGGCGAGCACCATGCCGCGCTCGACGTCTTCCTTCTTGGTGCCGCGGAGCAGCACGCCGACGTTGTCGCCGGCCTGGGCGCTGTCGAGCAGCTTGCGGAACATCTCGATGTCGGTCGCCGTGGTCTTGCGGGTCTCCTTGAGCCCGACGATCTCGACCTCGGACATCTTGTTGATGACGCCGCGCTCCACACGACCGGTCACGACGGTGCCGCGACCCTCGATGTTGAACACGTCCTCGATGCACATCAGGAAGGGCTTGTCCTGCTCGCGGACCGGCTCCGGGACGAAGGTGTCCAGGGCGTTGAGCAGGTTGGCGATGGCGGCCTCGCCCTCGGGCTTGCCGGCGATGGCGGCGGTGGCCGAACCACGGACGATCGGGGTCTTGTCACCGGGGAAGCCGTACTTGTTGAGCAGGTCGACGATCTCCATCTCGATGAGCTCGAGCAGGTCGGCATCGGCGAGGTCGACCTTGTTGAGGAACACCACGATGCTGGGCACGCCGACCTGGCGGGCCAGGAGGATGTGCTCGCGGGTCTGGGGCATCGGGCCGTCGGCGGCGCTGACCACCAGGATGGCACCATCCATCTGGGCGGCGCCGGTGATCATGTTCTTGACGTAGTCGGCGTGGCCCGGGCAGTCGACGTGGGCGTAGTGCCGGTTCGGGCTCTCGTACTCGACGTGCGACACGGCGATGGTCACGGTCTTGGTGTCATCACGGACGGTGCCGCCCTTGGTGATGTCCTTGTACTCGATCATCGGGGCCAGACCCTTGCGGTTCTGCACGGCGACAATCGCGGCGGTGAGGGTGGACTTGCCGTGGTCGACGTGACCGATGGTACCCACGTTCATGTGGGGCTTCGTCCTGTTGAAGGTTTCTTTAGCCATGTGTCGTATCGTTTTCTGTTCTTCGTTTCTGAAATTCTCTTCCCGGGTCTCCACGGCGGGGTGACCGCCCGGATGGAGCCCGCGATCGGGTTTGAACCGATGACCTCGTCCTTACCAAGGACGTGCTCTGCCAACTGAGCTACGCGGGCACTCTCCGGCCGCATCGCACCCCGGACCCCGACCCGCCAGCTGCCTCAGGACCCCGGGTCCCGCTGCGCGCCGCCGGATCTGCCGGTCGGTCGCCATCTTTCGACGGCAAAAAGTCCGATCTCCGATCCGGTGAGGACCAGAAACCGAACACGGTGCATGCAACGCTTCGATTGAGCCGCAATGGATAGGAAACCCGGGGCGGGGTGTCAACAGAGTTCTGGGGCCACCGCGAGGCCGCCGGCGCCCGGGCCCCCGGGGATCCCGGGCGCCGGGCGCAAAGCCTGTCCGGAACCTCAGAGCCTGTCGACAGGCTCTCAGGCGTTGAAGACCGTGCTGCCGTCGCTCACCGCCGGCTTCGGGATCCGGACGATCACCTTGAGGATGTCGGACAAGACGAGGATCGGCTCCTGGGTGGAGTCGATCTGGTGGATCAGCTCGTCGGGGTAGCAATCGAGCACCGCACGGGTCTCCCGGCGGTAGGTCTCCAGGCGGTTGCGGATGGTCTCGACATTGGCGTCGTCGAGACGGTTCTCCTTCAGGGCGCGGCGCTGCAGGCGCACGATGAGCTTGTCCATCACCGGGCAGAAGAGGTTGAAGATGGCCTTGACCTCGAGGTGGTCGCGCATGATCTCGGCCTGTCGCGCGTTGCGGGGGATGCCGTCGAGCAGCAGCGTGTCGGCCTCGGGATTGAAGCGCCCGGTCGCCGCGAGGCCGTCCATGGTCTGCTTCCAGAGCTGGATGGTGGGCTCGTCGGGCACCAGCCGCCCGGTGGAGGCGTATTCGACGAAGACCCGGCCGAGCGGTGAGTCGACGCGGAGGTTCCGGAAGGCGTCGCCGCAGGAGAAGTGCACGAAGTTGGGGATCTGCCCGAGGATCTTGCCTTGGGTTCCCTTGCCCGCACCGGGGGCGCCGAAGAGGAGGATGGCCCGATATTTCATCGAGGGGGGTGGGTCGGCCGGAGGCTTCCGGGGCCTCAGGCATTCCGGTCGCGCAGCTTCACCTCGAGCACCTGGGCGAACTCGACCGGGGTCTCCGCCCCGTCGGCCGCCTTGAGCACCAGGTCCGCGCCGCCGATGCGGGTGATGCGGGTGGCCACCGTCACCCCGGCGGCGGTGGTCACCTCGAGCAACAGGTCCTTGTCGGCCTCGGAGGCCACGACCTTGAAGAACGAGGGGAACTGCGTCTCGAAGAATCGTCGGTTGAAGGTGGTCTCTCCCCGGCGGAACTGCCTCGGGAGCCCCTCGTTCGGCGCGGGCGCGTTGCGGGCGGCCGTGCTGGTGGAGCCCGGGGCGTGGGCGGCCGACGCCGCGGAGGACGCCCCCGGGGCGGGCACACTGAGCGACTGGGCCGCGACCGCCTCGTCGGTGGCGCTGACAACCTCCTCCTCCTCGCGCCGGGGCAGGGCCAAGAAGATCGCCGGCCCGATGACCGGGAGCACCGCCGAGAGGCCGCAGACCAGCGGCACCGGCTGCCAGCGGAACCGGGCGATCTCGAAGGCGGCGTAGAGGTTGGCCAAGTAGAGCAGGCCCAGCAGCATCATGCCGTTGGGGGTCGTCAGGGCCGCATACACCCCCTTGCCGGCGATGTCGGCCGGCGGCCGGGCCACGCGGTCGGGCTGGCGGACGTCGATCTTGCGCGCCTCGGCACGGGCGATTTCCTCGGCCGGGGGCTCCAGCAGCGGTTCCACGAACTTTCCGGCCCGCGGATGGCCGGCCAGGGCCTTGAGGGTGGCCTCGTCGAGCTTGGCCCAGTCGATGCGGGGCGAGAAGGTGCCGGTGCGCTGGCGCACGATGAGCCCGTCGGCGTCGGCGGCCGAGACCTCGCCATCGTACACGTCCCCGGTGATGGTCCGGAACTCCCCGCAGACCACCCGGGAAACCAAACACAACAGCACGGTCCACCAGCAGAAGAGGCGCATGATGGTCGGGAGGTTGGCAAACCGTCCCGACGCGGGGAACCAAATTCCTGCGAACCCGGGCCTCAGGCGGCGGGACCGGGGCGCCCGGCGGCGCTCAATGGCCGTCGCGGGAGGCCACCAGATACCCGTCGAACTCGTGCCGGACATGCGGCGGCACCCGGGCACGGAACCGGGCCTCCGGCCCGGAGTAGTCCTGCTCGACCACCTGCGCCACCGCGTGGAGGCGGCTCATGGCCTTCTGGTCGTGGTGCGGGATGCGGATCTCCACGAGGTCGCGGATGGGCTTGAGCATGGCCCCCAGCTCGGCGAAGAACGCCTCGAAGCCGAGCTTCCTGCGGGCCGAGACCGCCACGGCCTTGGGAAACTGCTGGCAGTGCATGGCCGCCAGCTCGGCAGCGCCGGCCTTGTCGGTCTTGTTGAAGACCATGAGCGTGGGCTTCTCCTGGGCCCCGATCTCGGCCAGCACGGCGTTGACCGCATCCATCTGCTGCGGGGCATTGGGATGGCTCGAGTCCACCACATGGATCAGGAGGTCGGCCTCAACGACCTCCTCCAGGGTGGCCTTGAAGGCCTCGACCAGCCCGTGCGGGAGCTTGCGGATGAAGCCGACGGTGTCGCTGAGCAGCACGTTCTGGTTGGAGGGCAGCCGCAGCCGGCGCGTGGTCGGGTCGAGCGTGGCGAAGAGCATGTCCTCGGCCATGACCTCGGCCCCCGTCAGGGCGTTGAGCAGGGTGGACTTGCCGGCGTTGGTGTAGCCCACGATCGAGGCCAGCGGCCACTGGTGGCGCTGGCGGCCCTCGCGCTGGGTGGAACGCTGCCGCCGCACGATCGTCAGCTCGGAGCGGATCTTCTCGATGCGCTCCTGCGTCTTGCGGCGATCGGCCTCGAGCTGCGATTCGCCCTCGCCGCCGATGGAGCCGGTCGATCCGCGCTGGCGGGAAAGATGCGTCCAGTAGCGGGTGAGCCGCGGCATGAGATACTGGAGCTGGGCCAGCTCGACCTGGAGCTTGCCCTCCCGGGTGCGGGCGCGCTGGGCGAAGATGTCGAGGATGAGGCCGGTGCGGTCGATGACCTTCGCGCCGAAGAGGCGCTCGAGGTTGCGGGCCTGTGCGCCGGAAAGCTCGTCGTCGAAGAGGACCGTGTCGGCGCCGGCGTCCCGGGCGGCCTTGGCGAACTCCTCGGCCTTGCCCGCACCGATGAAGGTGCCCGGATTCGGGGCCTCGAGGCGCTGCACCCCCTGGCCGACGACCTCGACCCCGGCGGTGGTGGCCAGTTCGGCGAGTTCGTCGAGGGAGTCGGCCACGTCCCAGGAGGAGTGGCTCCGCAGCTCGACCCCCACCAGGAAGGCGCGCTCGGACTTTTTGTCCACGGTGTCGATGAGGGCTTTCACGAGGGATGGGGCACGGTCAGGACACCCTAGCAACGAGACGCGCTTCGGGCCACCCCCGCGATGCGCCCGCGGGCGCCGGTTCCAGGGCGGATGCCCGGATCCGGGAAACGACTTCGGCCTTGTTCGCCCCCACCGGGTGCGCCAAAGACTCTGGCCATGCACGTGCTGCTGGCGACCAGTGAGCTCAATCCCTACTCCAAGACCGGGGGGCTGGCCGACATGGTGGCGGCGCTGGCCAAGGGGCTGGCCGGTCCGGCCGGACGGGGCGTCCTGCGGATCTCGGTGGTCTCGCCGCTGTACCGCGGCGTGCTCGGGTCCCACTCGGGCATCGAACCGACGCCATGGCGGCCGGCGATCCGGATCGGGGACTCGCTGGTCGAGGGCCGGTTCCACCGGAAGGCCCTCCGGCCGAACCTCACGCACTGGTTCGTGGAGCAACCCGGATTCTACGACCGGGCCGGCCTCTACGCCGAGGCCCAGCGGGACTACGCGGACAACGCGGCCCGGTTCCTCTTCCTCAGCCGGGCGGCCCTCGTGCTGGCCCGGCACCTGCCCGACCCCCCCCGGGTCGTCCACGCCCACGACTGGCAGACGGGCCTGGTGCCGCTCCTGGCCCGGCATGAACAGCTGCAAGGCGGCTGGACCCAGCCGCCGCGCATGGTGTTCACCATCCACAACCTGGCCTTCCAGGGGTCGTTCCCGCTGTCGAGCTGGGACCTCACGGGCCTGCCCGCCGACTGGCTCCATATCGAGAGCGCCCGGCATCACGACCGGGTTAACTTCCTCAAGGCCGGACTGACCCAGGCGCAGGCGATCACGACGGTGAGCCCGACCTACGCCCGGGAGATCCTGACCGCCGAGCACGGCTGCGGGCTCGAGGGCCTGCTGCTCAAGCGCTACAATGACCTGGGCGGGATCCTCAACGGCGTGGACACCGAGGAGTGGAACCCCGCCACCGACCCCGACCTGCCGGCCCGCTTCCACGCCGGAGACCTCTCGGGCAAGGCGGTGTGCAAGGCGGCGGTGCAGCGCGAGATGGGCCTGCCGCAGGATACGGCCGTGCCGCTCCTGGCCAACATCTCGCGCCTGACCGACCAGAAGGGCTCGGAACTCATCGCGTCGACGGTGCGGGCGCTGCTCAAGGCGGGGGAGGTCTTCCAGTTCGTCCAATTGGGCAGCGGTGAGCGGGCGCTCGAGAACGCCTTCCGGGACCTTGCCCGACGCTTCCCCGACCGGGTCGCAGCGCGGATCGGCTTCCACGCCGCGCTCTCGCACCGCATCGAGGCCGGGGCCGACTTCTACCTCATGCCCTCGCGCTTCGAGCCCTGCGGGCTCAACCAGCTCTACTCGCTGCGCTACGGGGCGGTCCCGGTGGTCCGGGCGACCGGCGGCCTGCAGGATTCGGTGGTCGATCCGCGCGAGAACGCCGCGCTGGCCACGGGCATCAAGTTCACCCCGTACACGGAGGCCGCGTTGCGCCACGCCGTCCTCAAGGCGCTGGCGCTGTGGAAGGACCCGGCCTGGTTGGGACACCTGCGCCACAATGGCATGACGGCCGACTTCTCGTGGGACCGCCAGGCGGCGGAGTACGTGGCGCTCTACGAGTCGGTCTGCCGGGAATAGGCCGGTAGCCGGGCGGACTCCGGGCCGGCCGCCGCCGCCGGGGAGGGAACTCCGCCAAGTCCTTCGGATGTGCCACCGACCGGCCCTTCGACCCGACTCCCGACCGGCCCCTGACCATACAGCGTCGTCCGGCGGCGCGGCACCCGACCGACCGAACGGATGGCCACCTCGATCTCCGCCGGGGTGAGGCTTTCGCCGAAGGGTCCGCCGCTCTCTCGGGTGATGCTCTCCTCGTACAGGGTGCCGCCGAAATCGTTGCAACCGCTCCGGAGCATGGCGGCCGCACGCTCCGGACCCAGCTTCACCCAACTGGTCTGGAGGTTGGGGATCTCCCGGCCCAGGAACAGGCGGGCCAGGGGGTACAGGCGCTCCACCCGGGCTTCGGCCGCCTCGGCGATGGCCGCCGGCTCGATGCCCGCCTCCCGCGCCAGTTCACGACCCAGCCGATTGCGATGGGGCATGAAGGCCAGGGGCACGAACTCGGTGAACCCACCGGTGCGCCGCTGGAGATCGCGGAGACGGCCCAGGTGCCGGACCAGGTCTTCCCAGGTTTCGCGATGCCCGAAGAGGACGGTCGCCGTGGAGCGGAGCCCCACCCGGTGGGCCGTCTCGATGATGGACTCCCACTCGGCGGCCCGCAGCTTGTCGGGCGACAGGCGGTCCCGCATGGCGTCGTCGAGGATCTCGGCGGCCGTGCCCGGGACCGATCCGAGGCCGGCCTCCCGCAGCCGCTCGAGCACTGCGCTAGCCTCCAGCCCGCTCTTGCGGCACAGCGAGTGGATTTCCATCGGTGAGTAGGCATGGAGGTGGACGCCGGGCAAGGCACGCTTCAGGGCTCGGAGGAGTTCCTCGTAGTAGTCCAGGCCGAGGTCCGGGTGGATGCCGCCTTGCAGGCAGACCTCGCTGACCCAGGGCGTCTGGAGCACGCGCTCGACCACCGCGCCGACGCTGCGCGTGTAGGCCTCGGGGTGGCCCGGCGGCCGGTAGAATCCGCAGAAGGAGCAATTCGTGGTGCAGACGTTGGTGAAGTTGGCGTTGCGGTTGACCACGTAGGTCACCTCGTCGCCGTGGAGCCGGAGGTTCAGGATGTCGGCCGCCTCGCGAATTTCCTCCTGCGCCCCACCATCGGCCTCGGCCAATCGCAGCGCGTCGTCGACCGACAGCGGCTCCTCGCGCAGGGCCTGGGACAACAGGTCGACCGGGCCGCGAGGGCGATGGGGCCGGGTGGAGCGCCCAGCGGACACCACCGGGAGAGGCTCCGGCGATGAGACCTCCCGCACGGCCTTCCGGGAACCCGCACGTCGGTCTTCCACGCACCCCTCGGGCGTCCCGTCCGAGCCGGACCGCGATGGGCGATCGTCGGGTGAGCCGGCCCGAGCCTCCAACCCACGCTGGCGGATCACCGCGGCGACCCGGGCCGAGATCCAGCCCTTCTCGATGAAGGGGTCGTACACCGGCCACCGGTGGCGCAAGTCGAGGCCGTGGCGGCGGCAGGCCTCGGCATAGTGGGCGGGCGGAGCCCAGGGGTGGAGGGGATTGACCCAATCGCCGTCGGTGCTGATGCCACCCAGGTCGTCGATCCACGGCAGCAGCGCCTCCCAGTGCGGATGGATGTTGGGCGGAATCTGCACGGCCACCCCGGGCGCAACCCGGCGCCAGTGCTCGATGAGCTCGCGGTAGTCCTCGAGGGTCGGCGGCGGCGGCACCGGACGCAATCGGGACCCGTCATTGGGGATGAAGTTCTGGAGGATGATCTCCTGCAGGTGCCCGTGGCGTGCGTGGAGTTCGGCCAGGGCGTCGAGCGACCGGAACCGCGACGCCCGCGACTCGCCCAGGCCGATGAGGAGGCCGCTGGTGTAGGGCACCCGCGCGCGGCCGGCGGCCTCAAGCGTGCGCAGGCGGCCCTTGGCCGATTTCTGCGGGGCGACGGTGCGGTTGAAGGCCTCGTCGATGTTCTCGAGCATGAGGCCCATGGAGGCGTTGACCTCAGCCAACCGCTCGAAGTCGCCCTCCGACATGGCCCCGAGGTTGGTGTGCGGCAGGAGCCCCACCTCCAGCGCCCGTTCGCAGGCGTTGCGCACCAGCTCCACGAACCCGCCGAAGCCGCGCCCGGCGATCTCGGCCCGCAGGTGCGACAGCGAGTCCGACGCCTCGCCCGCCAGGAACAGGATCTCGGTGGCCCCGCCCGCCCGGGCCTGGGCCAGGAGTGCTTCGATGCGCGCCTCGGGCATCAACCCCTCCCGATCCCGCCGGTACCCGCAGTAGGCGCAATCCCACGGACAATCCCGCGTGAGCGGAATCGTCAGCGACGGCGAAAAGGTCACAGCCCTCCGGATGTTCAAGACCCGCACGCTACCCTGCAGTTCCCCTCATGCAATCTCCAAAGGGGTCGGTCCTCACTATTGACACAAACCGGCATTCGCCGAGGTGTTCCTCCGGATTTTCTGAGGCAACGAGGTGCATGGTGGCGCTCCGCGGGATCGATCCTGCGTCCGCAGGGAAGCTCGGGAAGACTCGGCCATGGCGCTTTGCGCCGGAAGTCAGGGTGTCCGCTTCCAGAGCGGGCTCCGGACCGATCCCGCCACGGTGGGATTTGGCCGGTTGCCGAGGCGACAGGGCTGGCGCTTGGGATGAGGCCTCGTTGAGGTTGCTTCGCGACACTCCGGTCCGTGACCATCACCAGGCTCATCATGTCGGCCGGTGGGAGGTCCCGCCTCGCAACCCCAATCACGGAACCACAACCACGACACGTCCGCAGGTTAGGTGTAACTTTGAGCTTCGGAAACCCCATGGAGGAGGTGAATGAACATGGAATCCCCGCCAGCCGCTTCATCGGATCCCTCATCGGCGCCCGCGTCGCGGAATTGTCCGCGATGCCATTCCCCCATTCCCGAGCGGGCCCCGGGCGGCCTGTGCCCGCGCTGCCTCCTCGATGGCGCCAGCGCGCCGACCGACGCCGGACTCGGACCGCAGGCCTCGAGGACTCCAACGCTGGCCGAGATCGCGTCGGCCTTCCCGGACCTGGAGGTGCTCGGCCACCTTGGTTCGGGCGGGATGGGCTGCGTGTATCGGGTGCGGGAACGGGATTCGGGCAGGATCTCGGCCCTCAAGGTGCTGCCCCGGGAATTGGCCGCCGATCCGGCCTTCGTGGAACGCTTCGAGCGCGAGGCCCGCACGCTCGCGCGGGTGCGGCATCCCCACATCGTGGGCGTTCATGGGTTCGGGCAGGCCGGTGGGTTCTGCTTCCTGCTGATGGAGTTCGTGGACGGGGCCAACCTCCGCCAGGCGCTGCGATCGGGGCGCTTCACCCCGCATCAGGCGCTGGCGCTCATCCCGCCCCTGTGCGAGGCGTTGCAGGCCGCCCACGCGCAGGGAGTGCTGCATCGGGACATCAAGCCGGAGAACTTGCTGCTCGACGCCGAGGGCCGGGTGAAGATCGCCGATTTCGGCATCGCGAAGCTGCTTGAGGACCCGGCCACGCCGTCGACCGGAGCCTACACGCTCACCCGCACCGGGGCCCGGGTCGGGACACCGCATTACATGGCCCCGGAGCAGGTGGAGACACCCGAGCAGGTGGACCACCGGGCCGACATCTACTCGCTGGGGGTGGTCTTCTACGAGCTGCTCACCGGGGAGCTTCCCCTCGGCCGCTTCCCAGCCCCCTCGATCAAGGCCGGCCTCGATGCCCGCGTGGACGACATCGTCTTCCGGGCGCTGGCCAAGGAACGGGAGCTACGCCAGCAATCCGCCGATCAGGTGAAGGCGGAGGTCGAAGGGTTGGGTGGAACCGAACACGAGCAGCGGAACAAACCGTCGAAGCGAGTCCCGGTCTGGAGCCGCTTCGGCCCATGGACGAGATCCCGGGTTGTCGGGGCGGTCGCGGTCGCGCTCCTCGCGACATGGGCTCTACTGACCGTCACCGTCCGTTTCCTTCAGCAAAACAGGGCCCGCGCGAACCGGATCGCCGGAATCAACCGGCTCAAAACTCTCGGGATGGCCCTGAGGATCGCGGAGGTGGACGGAGTACCGGTGACAAACGATCGAGTCGCGTTTCCGGCAACAACAACTAACCCCAAGAACGACAAATCCTTCTTGATCTTCCCATCTGGGGAGACGAACCCGGCGCCCGACGAGATGCTCGCCGTCTCTCCCCCGGATCCGAACACGAACGATCGATTAGTCCAAAATTATGACGGATCGGTCGAACAGCTGTCCGAAGCGCAATTCCGTGACCGCTTGAGCAGGGCCAGCCCGTCGATCCAGGCGGCTTGGGAGCGGTCGCAGATTCCGGAGTTCTCGCATCCGGATCTGGTGACGGATCCACGAACCGGGAAACCCTTCCTGATCTTTGCAACTAGGGCTACGAACCCGGCCCCCGACGAGATGCTGGTGGTGTCTCCCCCAGATCCGCACACGAACCATCGATTGGTATTGCTTGGGGACGGATCGGTCCAGCCGCTGTCTGAAGCGAAATTCCAGGACCGCCTGAGCCGAGCCCACCCGTCGGTCCAGGCGGCTTGGGAACGGTTGCACCGAAGACCCGCCAATCCGTCGCCCCATCGAAGCACGACCCCATGACCGACTCTCGATCGCCCATCGCCGGCTTCGCCCCCACGCGCTGGTCGCTGGTGGCGCGAGCGCGGGGCACGACGGCGGAAGCCCGGACGGCCTTGTCGGAACTGTGCGAGGCCTACTGGCGACCGGTGTTCGAGACGCTCCGGCGGTGGCATGGCACCGACGACGAGGCGCGCGAGTCGGCCCAGGAATTCTTCGCCCATGTGCTGGCCGGCGGCCGCCTTGCGGGGGCCGACCCGGCCCGCGGACGATTCCGCTCCTACTTGCTGGGCGCGCTCCGGCATTTCGAATCGGACCTGCGTGAGCGGGCCTGCCGACTCAAGCGCGGCGGCGGCGTCGCAATCGCGTCGCTCTCCGAGGACGAAATCGCCGAGCCGGCCAGCCCAAGCCTCGACCCGATCCGCTTCGACCGGGAGTGGGCTTTCACGGTGGTCGATCGGGCCCTGATGGCGGTGGAGACCGACCTCCGGATGGCAGGCCGGTCGGCCCACTTCGAGCGCCTGAAACCCGCGCTGGTCGGAGACGATCTTCCGTCGCCCTCGGACCTCGCCCGGGAACTCGGGCTCACCGAAGGCGCGCTGAAGGTGGCCATCCACCGCCTGAGGCGACGATTCCGGGAGGCGGTGCGGGCCGAGATCGGCCAGACCCTGTCCGAGGGCGACGATGTGCAGGAGGAGCTGCGCTACCTCATCGAGGTGTTGGCTTCAACGGGAGGCTGAATCGAAACGAACTACTTCCGGGCCCATCCAAAGGGGTCTATTCGAAAAGTTCCTGCTGCACCGGACCGGGTTCCGGCTCGGGTCCGGGATCCGACGAGCCCCTCAACAGGCCCTCGCGGTACCGGGCCTCGGCGTCGGCACCCCGGAAGGTGTGGCCCTTGCGGCTGCCATGGCGCAGGTACACCCGGCGCGACGCCTCACGGGCGGCTCCGCTGGACCGCACGCGGGCGATGCGCTCCTTGGCCTCCAACACCGCCCGACGCGGATCGACCCTCGGGGCCGGATAGTCGACGCCGATCACGCACCCGGCGGCCTCCTGCTGCGAGCGGGTCATGCGCCACGGCTCGGCCAGGAAGGCGTCGGGCACGCCGGCCAGCTCGGGCACCCAGCGTCGGATGAAGACGCCCTTCGGGTCCTGCTCGAGGGCTTGGCGCGTCGGCGAATAGATGCGCACGGTGTTGATCCCGGTCGTGCCGCTCTGCATCTGCGCCTGGCTGAAATGGATCCCGGGCTCGAAATCGAGGAAGCACCGGGCCAGATGGATCGCCGTCGGACGCCAGTGGAGCCAGAGGTGGTAGGACGCCACGCTCATCACCAGGGCGCGCATGCGGAAGTTCAGCCAACCCGTCGCCCGCACCGCCCGCAGGCAGGCATCGACCATGGGGAAACCCGTGCGCCCCTGGCACCAGGACTCGAGGCGCAGGCGGCCCTCGTCGGACTCGGTGAAGGCCTCGCGCAGGCCATCGTAGACCGGATTGAAATTCTCGAACTCGATACGCGGCTCGTCCTCGAGCTTCTGCATGAAGTGGCAATGCCATCGCAGGCGCGCCTGGAAGCTGGCGAGGGCCCCCGACCAGCGGCGATCCACCGGGTCTCTGGCGCGGAACATCGCCCTCAAGGACTCCTGCCGGTGCATGGCCGCCTGGTGCACCGTGCGCATGGAGACGCACCCCCAGGCCAGGTACGGACTCAATCGCGAGCAGGCCGCCCAGGCGGTGAGCGGGCTCGACATCTCCGAGCGGTAGCCGACACCGCGCTCCGCAAGGAAGCTTCCCAGGGCCTCGCGGGCCGCGGCCTCGCCTCCCGGCTGCAAACCGTTCGGGATCACCGGGCCGAGGCTCAGGTTTTCCGGGCCCAGGACACCGTCGGAGACCAGGCCGGTCGGACGCCCGGGCCCGAGGACCTCCGGGACCGCCTCGGGCCGGCCCGACATCGTCGCGGCCCAACGCTCGGCCCAACCGTCGCGGGATCGCAACCGCCGGACGACCCCGTCTTGCCGGCGCTCCTGCCAGTCGATCCCATGGTCGCGGCACCAACGGCCGACGCGGAGATCCCGGTCGAAGGTCGTCCGGTTGCCCGTCTCCTCATGCGACCACAGGCGCACGAATCCCGTCTCGCGGTGCAGGCGCTCGAGCTGCTCCACGGCCTCGCCGCGGCGCAGGATCAGGCACCCGCCGCGCCGGACCCACTGCGCCTCCAGCTCGCGGAGCGCCTCGGCAAGGAAGCGCGAGTGCGAGGGGTCCCAGTCCGGTGACGCCAGCAGCTCCGGCTCATACAAATACAGACCGATGACAGGGCCCTGCCGCAACGCCTCGGTCAGGGGCGAATGGTCGGCGAGGCGCAGGTCGCGCTTGAACCACACCACCTGCCAGTCGGCACGCCTCGGGAGACGCTGGACCCGGCCGGGACTCGGGGTCGGCGGCCGGGCGTTCATCGGTCGGGTGGAGGGGTGCCGGTTCATGGGAAGGGCAGCCCCGGCTGCCGGGAATCGTCGCCCCGATCAGGTCGTTCCGTGCGCGGCTCCAGACGGCGTCGGGCCTTTTCCCAGAACCCGAAGAAGCCTGCGGAGGCCTGGGGCCAGAGACGTTCATCCCAGGAACGGCGGCACCAGAGGATCTTGCGGCCGTCGCGCTCCAGCGCGGCCTCGATGCCCGGGATCGCGTCGCCCAAGGGTCCCACGGCCGGGCGCAAGGCCACCCATCCGACCAGGCCGCGTTCCCGGGCCACCCGCACGAGCGCCTCCGCGAGTCCCTCGCCGGTATCGCAGGCCTCGGTGGCGCAGCCGAAGTGCCGACCCGCACGCGCCAGCCCGTCGGCCAGGGCGGTCTTGAGGTAGTCGATCCGGCGCGGAGCCATCCCGAGGGCGGCCACCCGGCGCGCATCGAACACGCTGAGCAACACCTCGGGCCGCATCCGGCCCAGGGCCGTGCCCTCGACGCCCAGGTCCTCGCCGTGCACCCACAGGCCCCAACGGCCGCCGCCGGCAGGCGAGCCTCCCGACAGGTCGGGGCTTTCGGACAGGGAGCGCCACGCGACCCGTTGGGCCGGCGCCTCGTCGGGCAGCGGTGCGGGCGAGACCACCGAGTCCTCGAGGCGCTCGAGCCCGGTCGGGTCGGCCAGCAGGGACGACGCACAGTACCGCTCCAGGTTCGATCGCCTCGGCAGGTAGGCCTTGCCCCGGGTCTGCAGGCCCGCGACCCAGCGCCAGCCCAGCGTGTTGCTGGCCGGATCGGCGTCGAGCAGGTGGCGGTAGAAGAAGTCGGCCCCCAGGGCCCAGGGCAATCGCTCGACGTGGATCCAATGACCCGCCCACCACATGCGGGCGTGGTTGTGCAGATATCCGGTCGAGATCAGTTCGCGGGTGAACCCGTCGATCACGGCGATGCCGCCCTCGCCCGACATCACGGCCTCGGCCCGGCGGAGCAGCGCCGGATCACCCTCGGTCCGGAGGCGTTCCACCTCGGCCCGGTAGGCCGACCAGACGCCAGGACGCAGCTCCAGCCAACCCTTCCAGTAGTCACGCCACACCAGTTCCTGGACCAGCTTCTCGACGGCTTCGAAGCGGTGCGTCTCGAGCAGCGAACCGACCAGTTCTTCGGTGGACACCAGCCGGGCACGAACCGCCGGTGACAACCGCGTCACGTGGGGGTGACCGGGAACGACCTGGTTGCGCAGCGCCCCATAGCGGCGGGCGACCGGCAGGAACTCGCGCCAGCGGGCCAAGGCCGCCTCCCGCGTCGGCGGAAACGGGTTGGGAGGAGTCGCCTCAAGGCCGGTCATCGTACCGGCAACGTGGACCCGCGACCGGTTTCCTCAAATCGGCCCCCAGGCCCGGGCTCAGTCGCCATCGCCGTCATCGTCACCACCGTCGTCCTCGGGCAAGGCTTGGCGGGGGGAAGTCTTGGGGCGCGAGGAGCGGGCTCGGCGGTCTTGTTCGATGCGGCCGCGCTCCAGCTCGGCCAATTCGGCCTGGAGCTTGCGGAAGCTCTCATAGCGTCCGGCCGCGAGACCGCCCGAATCGAGGGCCGTGCGGACGGCGCACCCCGGCTCGGCGCCATGGGTGCAGTCGCGGAACCGGCACCCGGCGGCCAGCCCGGTGATGTCGGGAAAGGCCGTGTCGAGGCCGAGATCGGCCGACCACAGGTGGAACTCCCGCATGCCCGGCGTGTCGATGACCAGGCCGCCCGAGGGCACCGGGATGATCTCGCGCCAGGTGGTTGCATGCCGCCCCTTGGAGTCTCTGTCGCGCACCTCGAGGGTCGGCTGCAAGGTGCCACCCACCAACCGGTTGATGAGGCTCGACTTGCCCACGCCCGAGGTGCCGATGAAGACCGCCGTCGATCCGGGCCCGAGGATTTCCCGGAGGCGGCCCGTGCCCTTGGCCGTCTTGGCGCAGACCGGCAGCACCGGCGCGCCGCCCGAGACGGCCTCGGCCTCCGAGATCATCCGGCGCGGGGCCTTGCAGAGGTCGAGCTTGTTGAGCACCACCACCGGCTTCACCCCGCCCTCGAGCACCATGACCACGAACCTCTCGAGCCGGCGGGCGTTGAAGGTGGCATCCATCGCCTGCACCACGAAGGCCACGTCGACATTGGTGACCACGATCTGGGCCTCGTTGCCCCGGCCGGTGATCTTGCGGGCGATTTGCGAGCGGCGGGTCAGCAAGGCCTCGATGACTCCCTTGGACTCGCCCGGAACCGGGCGCACGCCCACCCAATCGCCGACCTTCGGCAAGTCCTGGTCGCGGGGGCAGAGGTGCCTCAGACGGCCGGTGATGACCGCCGGACAGTCGCCCGTGGCGCCGACCACGACGTAGGAGAGCTTGTCTTCATGGACCACCCGCGCGGGCTCGAGGCCGACGGGCCGATGCGGGGCGAAGGCGCTCTCCCAGCCCGCATCCCAACCCAGTTCGGCCAGGTCCATGCCGCCTCAGAGCCGTTCCTGGAGGGCGGCCGCGCTGGCGGCGAACACCTCGCGGTGGAGCGACCGCCCGTGGGAATCCATGGTCACCACGGCCGGGAAATCGCGCACCTCGAGTTCCCAGATGGCCTCGGGCGACCCGAACTTCTCGAGCAGCGACACGTTGCGGACGCGCACCACGCATTCGGCCAGCACCTGGGCCGCGCCACCGATGGCATGCAAGTACACGCAGCCATGCTCCTGGCAGGCGGCCAGCGTCTTCTCGCCCATGCCGCCCTTGCCGATGACGCCGCGCACGCCGTGGTCGCGGAGGATGTCGGCCTGGTAGGGCTCTTCGCGGATCGACGTGGTGGGACCGGCGGCGGTGACCTTCCACGATCCGTCGGCCTCCTTCAGCACCACCGGCCCGCAGTGGTAGAGGATGCCGTCGCGGAGATCCACCCCCGGGGGCAGTTCACCGCCCTCGTGTAGGTACTTGTGGACGGCATCGCGTCCGGTGAAGAGGACCCCGGAGATCAGGACCTCGTCCCCGACCTTGAGGGCCCGGATCTTGTCGGCGGTGAACGGCGCTTGGAGCGGGATCATGGAACGTTGCCCACCCATTAGGGGACAGGCCAACCCCGCCGGCAAGGTCGGGATCGATCGGTGTCCGGGCACCGCGGCCCGACGGCGGCGATGGAGTCGGCTTCCCCTCCGGACGGACTCCGACCAGAGTCCGGCCCGTTGAAGCGCGTGACCATCCACACCGACGGCGGCTGCCAGGGCAATCCCGGGCCCGGGGCCTGGGCGGCGGTGCTGCAATACGGCCGGCAGGAACTGGAGATCGGCGGCGCGGTGCCGGCCACCACCAACAACCGCATGGAACTCCAGGCGGCCATCCAGGCCCTGTCAGCCCTCAACGAGGCCTGCGAGATCGTCTTCTACACCGATTCCCAGTACCTGCGTCAGGGCATCCAGTCGTGGATCCACGGCTGGAAGCGCAACGGCTGGAAGACCTCCACCAGGGAGCCGGTCAAGAACGCCGACCTGTGGCAGCAGCTCGACGCCCAGGCCGGCCGGCACCGCATCGAATGGCGCTGGCTCAAGGGCCATGCCGGCCACCCGCTCAACGAACGTTGCGACGCCCGGGCCAACGCCGAGATGGCCGCCCTGCGCAAGCGCCTCTCGCCCGCCCAGCTGGCCGCCGCCCTGGGCGAATTCAACCGGTCGTCATGACCCGAACCCTCATGGACGCGGAAAACACCCATCAGGTCTTCGATTGGCTCTGGTCGTCGGGCCAGCTCTCGGAGCGGGACATCGAGCGGTTGCCGGGCCTGGGGATCGAAGCCGTCATCAACCTGGCCCTGCCCACCTCGCCCGGGGCGGTGGTGGACGAGGCCGACCGGGTCGCACGACTCGGCATCGCCTACCTCCAGATCCCGGTGGTCTGGGAGGATCCCAAGCCCGGCCAGTTCCACCAGTTCGCGGCCATGCTCGAGGCGTTCCGCTCCCGGAAGGTCTGGGTGCACTGCGCCAAGAACATGCGGGCCTCGGCCTTCGTCCACCTGTACCGACGCCGGGTGCTGGGCGAAAGCGAGGCCGAGGCGGGCTTCCCGATGACCGAGGTCTGGATCCCCGACGCGACCTGGCGGAGGTTCATCGACGAGGTGATGCGGGAAGCCAACCCCGCCCATGGCAAGGTCCCGGCATCCCGGTCGTCCGGGTCGGGCCGACAGACCGCCTGACCCACCGCGCACGCCCCAACACCACCGCCTCAGACACCCGCACCGGAGTCGAGGGCGGCTCCGGAGGCCGGGCTGATCCGGTGACCGTCGGCATCGAGGGCCCCGCAGGCCGCGACATTGCTGTAGGGTCCGTCGTCGTAGGAGGTGCAGACGCGGGTGCCCGTGATGCGGCTGACCGTCAGGGCGTGGCCAGGCATCGAGCCTCACGCCCAGAAATCCTGGAACACGTCCCGGCCGTCGGACTTGCAGGCGAAGGCCGCCGCCGCCAAGGCCTACTCGATGGGCTCGGCAAAGCGCAGACCCGCCGACCGCAGGAGGTCGACCTGCTGTTCCCGCGGCAGCCCGCGGCTTCCCGGGACGATCGGCAACACGCGCACGACGCGGGGCCGGGAAAGGTCGCGCTGGGCCACCGAGGCCGTCCGGGAATACCCGTCGAAGTCACCGGAGGAGACCGCGTCCCGGCCCATCTCGGAATGCCGGCTGCGGAAGGCCTGGTTGAGGGACCGCAGGGCATCCAGATCCCCCACGCCGGCCGGGACGGTCAGGGTGACCAGGCCCTCGGGGTCGGGATGCCACGAGGCGAGGATTTCGGCGGCAACCTCCCGACCCGAGCAGGCCAAGGTCACCGAGGGGGCTGCGGGGACCGAAGGCGCCGGCAGGGCGGCTCCCATCTTCGCCAACATCGCCGGCATCTCGGCCATGAAGCGGGCCATGCACTGCGGGGTCGCGCGGGCCACGAGGTGGCGCATCAACTCCATGCGTCCTTCCGGCGGCAGGAGGTCGGCGAGGGTCTTGCCGGTGGCCAGGGTGGCCACAGGGTCGATCGCGGTTCCGCTCATGTCCCGACGGATATCCGGAAACGCCCCGGATGAACGTCTGGAAACCGGACATTTTCCCCCCTGAGCCACCCACGGCCGGGCCTTTCAGGGAGCGGCCAGGTGGCGTGCCAACCAGTCCACGGTGCGTTCCCACATCTCGGGCGTGTAGACATGGCCCAGGTCGGGAACGACCCGGCTCTCGAAGGCCGATTCGGCGGCGTACAACCGGTAGGCCTCGCGGATGGGCGGTTCCAGCCGGGCGATGCCCGAGACGGGGGAACCCGAATCGCGGCCGCCCGTCTGGAAGAGCATTGGCCGGGGGGCTGCCAGGGCCATCACGGCCTCGGTGTCGAAGTGACGGAGCATACCCGGCACGAAGTAGTAGATGCCATGCGCCTTGAGGCCGCCCTCGCCGATGAGCTCGGTGTAGCGGGTCATGCACGCCACGGCCACGCCGGCCCGGAGCCGCTCGTCCAGGGCCATGAGCCACCAGGTGCGCGTGGCCCCCATGCTGATGCCGGTGACGCCGAGGCGCCGCGGGTCCACCTCGGGCCGCGAGGCCAGGTAGTCGAGGGCCATCCGGTCGTCCCGCAGGATCATCCCCCAGAGCGTGCGGCCAGCCCAGAGCTGGAACTTAGCGGCCGTCATCTCGCCGGCGGATCCCTTCTCGGCCGGACCGCCCGGGCCCTGGCCGTTGCGCTCGCCGAAGCAGTAGGCGTCGATGCCCAGCACCACATGGCCCCGGCGGGCCAGCGCCGGGCCGGCCGCCACCGGCACGGCGTTGGTCCGGAGCATCTCGTCCTTGCCGATGTCGTACTGGCCCCCGTGCCAGTGGCAGTAGAGCACCGCCGGCAAGGGCCCGCGCATCTGGGAGGCCGGCGGCAGGAAGACATATCCCGCCACGGTCGCCCCGGCGCCGTTGTCGAAGGTGAACTTCTCGAAGCGGTGATCGCCACGATCCTCGCGCAGCACCGTGGTGACCTCCGGCCGGGCCGGTCGCGGGGGCAGCTCGCCCAGCAGGCGCTCCAGCGTGGCGCGCACCTCGACCCGCCGGCCAGCCCAGGCCTCGCGGGTGGACGGCACGCAGAAGTCCGGCGCGAGGGCGGCCTTGGCCAGCCAGGCTTCGGCCGCGGGAACGGTCGCCGACGGGGCGGCAGGAGTCTGGGCCATGAGGTGGAGGGTGACCGCACCCACAATGCCCGTCGCCCGCACGGCACGGAGGAGACTCGTTCGGATCGCCATGGTCGGGAGGGGTTGGAGGTCGGGGCGGTGGAGTTTCAGGGTGCCTGGATGGAATCAATGCGGCCGCGAGGTGCCGAAGCGCTGGGCCCAGTGGTCGCCGATGGCACGCGCCCCGCTGACGAAACGGGTGCCTTGGCCCTCGACGCGTTTCACCTCGGGCCCGTCGCCGGGGGACCCGGCCGCCAGAACCAATACCGGGCAGGACTGGTTGGCCTCGCCGATGCGGGCGATGACGTCGGGGCGCGGGCGCTGGAAGTCCACGTGGCGGACATCCACCGCATGGCGCAGCTCAGGATGGTAGTGGAGCAGGCCGTTCACCTCGGAACATTCGGGGCAATAGAAGGAGGTGCCCGGGCCGTCGACGAACCTGTGCTTCAGGAGGAAAAGCGTGTCGCGTTCCATGAGCCGAGAAAAACCACGCCCGGAAGGGGCGGGCAAGGTTTCTCTCCGACCGCCGCCACCAGACCATCGACCCGGCGCCGGGATCCGTGTGGTTTTTCTTTGCGTTCGGCCCGGGCCCGCCCGCAAATCGCGCCGACGATGAATGACCGGGTGATCCTGCCGACGCCTCCGCCGATCCTGAAGAACCAGCAGGAGCAGGTCCGCGAGCTGTTCCAGCGCTTCGTGGTGCCGAGCTACGGGCGCTTCGAGCTGGCCCTGAGCCACGGCGCGGGCAGCCACGTGTGGGATGTCGCCGGCAAGCGCTACCTCGACCTCGGCGGCGGCATCGCCGTGTGCTCGCTGGGCCACGCCCACCCCGAGATCACCGAGGCGCTGGTGGAGCAGTCGCGGCGCCTGGTGCATGTCTCCAACCTGTACTACCAGGAGCCGCAGGGCCGACTGGCGCAGCGGCTGGTGGGCCACCTGGCCCCGGGCAAGGTCTTCTTCTGCAATTCCGGCGCCGAGGCCAACGAGGGGCTCTACAAGACGGCCCGCAAGTTCGGCCACGACGAGGGCCGCTTCGAGATCCTCACGGCGGCGAACTCCTTCCACGGGCGCACGCTGGCGGGCATCTCGGCCACCGGCCAGGAGAAGGTGAAGAAGGGCTTCGAGCCCATGGTCGAGGGCTTCCGGCACATCCCCTTCAACGACCTGGAGGCGGCGCGCGCGGCCCTTTCGCCGGCGACGGCGGCCATCCTCATCGAGGGCATCCAGGGCGAGGGCGGCATCACCCCGGCCTCGGCCGAGTACCTGCTGGGTCTGCGAAAACTCTGCGACGAGAAGCGCCTGCTGCTGCTGGTCGACGCCGTGCAATGCGGGCATTTCCGCTCGGGTCGGTTCCAGAGTTTCCAGCGGGTGCTCGAGGGCGTCGCCGGGGCCGCCGGCTTCGTTCCGGACGGCATCTCCATGGCCAAGTCGCTGGGCGGAGGCTTCCCCATCGGGGCCTTCTGGCTGCGCGACGAGGCCCACGGCGTGACCCTGGGCAGGATCCTCGGTCCGGGCACGCACGGCACCACCTACGGCGGAACCCCGCTCGGGTGCGCCGTGGCCTTGCGCATCCTCGACGTGATCGAACGGGAGAAGCTCGCCGACAACGTCCGGTCCACCGGCGAGTTCCTGCACACCGGGATCTCGCGCCTGGCCGAACGGTACCCGGGCGTGGTGTGCGGGGCGCGCGGCCTGGGCTTCATGCTCGGCATCGAACTGCAACCGCACACGCAGATCCCCGGCTTCAAGGCCTCGGACACCGCCTCGAGCCTCCAGATGGTCAACCGCCTGCACGAGGCCGGTGTGCTCACCATCCCCAGCGGCACCCAGATCGTGCGCCTCCTCCCGGCGCTCAATCTCTCCCGGGCCCAGGCCGAAGAGGGCCTGCAGATCCTCGAGAAGGTGGTGCGCGGCGTCGCCTGAGAGCCTGAGTTTTTGGACCGGCTCTGAGAAAGGTTGGCCTCCGCGGGGCCGGCCCGGATAGGCTTCGGGGCGTCCATGAGCCAACCCTTGATCCTCGGCCGGTTCTCCCTCGGCATCGGCGACCGGTTCGCCCATCAGGCCCGCGCCCAGTTGCGCGCCTGCCAGATGGCCCTCGAGCAGGGCGTTGAGGTGGTCCCCGTCTGGAACAAGTCCAACCGCGAGCACACGATCATCGGCTCCGACCCGTCGGCCACGCGCGCGGCCGCCGACGCGGCAGTCCGGGAGCTCGGTTGGAAAGGCGCCCACTTCCTCGACGCGGACCACATCCGCCTGGAGACCGTGGGGCGCTTCCTGCCGCACTGCGACTTCTACACCCTCGACGTCGCCGACTTCATCGGCCAGCCCGCCGCACCGGAGGCCGTGGACGCCTTCCTCGACCGTCATCCGGAGCTGATCGGGACCCAGCGGGTGCCCGGCATCGCCGAGTCGCTGGTCACCACCCGCGACGACATCCGGCGCATCGCCGGGCAATTCCTCAAGGCCACCCAGGAGGCCGGAGCGCTGTACCGCCACATCGCCGCCGCCAAGGGCGCGGGGCGCTTCATCACCGAGGTGTCCATGGACGAGACCGACGCGCCGCAGACGCCGCCGGCCCTGATGGTCATCCTCGCGGCGCTGGCCGATGCCGGGGTGCCCGTGCAGACCATCGCGCCGAAGTTCACCGGCCGCTTCAACAAGGGCGTGGACTATGTCGGCGATGTGGCCCGGTTTGAGCGGGAGTTCAACGACGACCTCGCAGTGATCGCCGAGGCCATCCGGCGCTACGGGCTGCCGGCCGATCTCAAGCTCAGCGTCCACTCGGGCAGCGACAAGTTCTCCCTCTACGGGCCCATCGCCCGGGCGATCCGGCGCACCGGGACGGGCCTGCACGTGAAGACCGCCGGCACCACGTGGCTCGAGGAGGTCATCGGCCTGGCCGAGGCGGGCGGCGACGGCCTCGGGCTCGCCCGGGATCTGTACGCGGCCGCCCTCGAACACATCGACGAACTCTGCGCCCCCTACGCCACGGTGATCGACATCGACCGGTCCAGGCTCCCCACCGCGGCCGAAGTCGCCGGATGGACCTCGGCGCAATTCACCGGCTCCCTGCGGCACGATCCGAAGCACCCGGGCTTCAACCCGAGCCTGCGCCAATTGATGCATGTGGGCTTCAAGATCGCCGCCAAGAAGGGTGACCGGTACCTGCAGGCGCTGCGCACGCATGAGGCGGTCGTGGCCCGCAATGTGACCGACAACCTGTTTTCAAGGCACCTCCGACCCCTGTTCCTCGACCAACCCTGACCGCGGATCACCGGCCGGACCCATCGTCACTTCTTCCCCAATGAAACCCTCCCTGGCCCTGCTCACCGCCGCCGTGCTCGCCGCGGCCGATCTCCATGGCGCCGACGCCGACAAGCGCGCGCACGCCCCCAACGCCCTGCCCGCCGCCGCCACCACGGCCCGGCCGCAGGGATTGGCCAAACCCTCGGCCGGCGAGCGCATCGTCTTCATCGGCAACGGCCTGGCCGAACGCGACGTGTACTTCAGCCGCCTGGAGACGGAGCTGCACCTGCGGTATCCGGAGCTGGACCTCATCGTGCGCAACATGGGGCGCCCCGGCGACACCCCGGGCTTCCGTCCGCACCCGGGCCGCGTCTCGCAGTGGGCCTTCCCCGGCGCCGAGAAATTCCACCCGGAGCTGAACTCCCATTTCGGCCGGGGATTCTATCCCACGCCCGACCAGTGGCTCACCCACCTGAAGGCCGACACGATCCTGGCCTTCTTCGGCTACAACGAGTCGTTCGACGGCCCGGACAAGGTCGGCAACTTCGAGGCCGAGCTCGACGCCTGGGTCGTGCACACCCTCTCCAAGGCTTACAACGGCGCGGCCGCGCCCCGCGTGGTGCTCGTCTCGCCCATCGCCTTCGAGAACCTCTCGGCCCAGCGCGACCTGCCGGACGGCAAGCAGGAGAACGCCAACCTGGCGCTGTATTCGAAGGCCATGGCCTCGGTGGCCCGGAAGCATGGGCTCACCTTCGTGGACCTCTTCTCGGCCACGAAGGCCCGCCTCGCCAAGAAGGCCCAGCCTGCGCTGACCATCAACGGGTTCGCGCCCACCGAGTCTGGCTACCAGGAGCTGGCCGTGATGCTCGCCGACGGTGCCTTCGGCCGCCAACGACGGGCCTCCAAGGCCGACGCGGCGCTCGTCCATCAGGCGGTGCTCGACAAGGACTTCTTCTGGAACAACGACTACAACCTGGTCAACGGCGTGCACACGCATGGCCAGCGCTACGACCCCTTCGGACCGCAGAACTACCCGGCCGAGATCCTCAAGACCCGTGAGATGATGAGCCTGCGGGACGGGGTCATCCACGGCGTGTCCGCCGGCAGGCGCAAGGACCTCGCGGCCGACGACTCCAAGACCCGCGGCCTGCCGGAGGTGCCCACCAACTTCAAGCGGTCGGTGGAGTACCTCGATGGCGAGCAGGCCATTTCGAAGATGACCGTGATGCCCGGCTACCAGGTCGAGCTCTTCGCCTCGGAGAAGGAGTTCCCCGACCTCAAGAACCCGGTGCAGATGTCCTTCGACAACCAGGGACGGCTCTGGGTCGCGGTGATGCCCAGCTATCCCCACTACCGGCCCGGTGATGCCCGGCCCGATGACAAGCTGATCATCCTCGAGGACACGAACCACGACGGGAAGGCCGACAAGCAGACCATCTTCGCCCGCGGATTGCACCTGCCCATCGGGTTCGAGCTGGCCCCCGAGGGCGTGTACCTGTCGCAGGAGCCCAACCTCTGCCTGCTGGTGGACTCCAACCACGACGACAAGTCCGACCGGCTGGAGATCCTCATGCACGGCTTCGACACGCATGACACGCACCATGCGATCTCGGCCTACAGTGCCGACGCCTCGGGCGCGTTCTACCTGCTCGAGGGCCGCTTCCTGCACAGCCAGGTCGAGACGCCCTACGGACCGCAGCGGGTGAACGACGGCGGGGCCTGGCGCTTCGACCCGAAGAACTTCCGCCTGGAGCGGTACATCCAGAGCGACGTGAACAACCCCTGGGGCATCGCCTTCGACGACTGGGAGCAGGGCGTCCTGTCCGACGCCTCGAGCGGCGAGAACTACTGGGCGCTGCCCATCTCGGCCAAGATGCCCTACGGCGTGGAGATCCGGCGCGCCGGCGACTACGTGCCCAAGCGGTCGAGGCCGACCTCGGGCTCGGAGTTCGTCTCCTCTCGGCATTTCCCGGACGACCGGCAGGGGCAGTTCATGACCTGCAACAGCATCGGCTTCCTGGGCCTCAACTTCAGCGCGGTGCGCGAGGACGGCTCGGGCTTCACCGGCTCCCTGGCGGGCGACCTGATCAGTTCCAGCGATCCGAACTTCCGGCCCGTGGACCTCGAGTTCGCGCCGGACGGTTCGCTCTACTTCCTCGACTGGCACAACGCGCTCATCGGGCACATGCAGCACAACGCCCGCGACCCGAAACGCGACCACGACCATGGGCGCATCTACCGTGTGACCTACCCGTCGCGGCCGCTGGTGAAGCCCGCGAAGGTGGCCGGGGCCAGCCTGCCGGAGCTGCTCGAGAACCTCAAGTCGCCCGAATACCGCACCCGCTACCGCACGCGGCGCGAGCTGCGCGGACGGCCCGCATCGCAGGTGATCCCGGCCGTGAAGGCCTGGGCCAAGAAGCTCGACCGCAAGGATCCCCTCTATGAGCGGCATCTCTGCGAGGCGCTGTGGGCGACCTGGGCCCAGAACAAGCCCGACGCCGGACTGCTGCGGGCGGCCCTCAACGCGCGGTCCCACCAAGCCCGGGCGGCCGCGGCCCACGTGCTGCGGTACACGGCCCACCAGATCCCGGGATCGCAGGATCTGTTCCGCCAGGCGGTCAACGACCCGCATGGCCGCGTCCGCCTCGAGGCCATCGTCGGCGCCTCGTGGCTGCCCGGCGACCAGGGAGCCCGCATCGTGCTGGAAGGCCTGCGCCACCCGCTCGACAAGTGGATGAGCCCGGTCACCCGGCAGATCCTGGAGAACACCTTCAAGACGCCGGTGGCCGCGCTGGCCAAGTCCGGGGCCGGCGCCTTCGCCGACAACCCCAACGCGCGTGCCTACCTGGCCGGCGACTTCAAGATCGGGGCGGCCCCGCCGTCGGCCGACCAGGTCGCCTACGGGCCGACCCGGACCCTCGGTGCCGCCGAGAAGCGCCTGTACGACCTCGGCAAGCAGGTCTTCCACCGCGACGCCCACTGCGCGACCTGCCACCAGCCCAATGGCGCGGGCGTCGCCGGCATCTATCCGCCGCTGAACGTGGCCGGCAACCCGTGGCTCGCCGACGACGAACGCCTCATCAAGGTGGTGCTCAAGGGCCTCTGGGGTCCGCTCGAACTCGGCGGCCAGCGCTTCGGCCCGAAGAACGGCGTGCCCCCGATGCTCGGCTTCGGCGGCATGATCAACGACGAGGAGGCCGCCGGCGTGCTCACCTACGTCCGCCAGTCCTTCGGGAACAACCTGCCGGCCGTGACACCGGAGCGCGTGGCGCAGGTGCGGGCCAAGACCGAGAAGCGCTCCGACTTCTACATGGTCGAGGAGATCCTCAAGGAACACCCGATCCCGGGATGGGAGAAGTGGGGCAAGATGGCCCGTCCCGCCGGCGACATCTACGAGTGAGTCCCTTGGCGTTTCCCGCCCCGGACCCCGCTTCCGCACCCATGCAAACCCGACCCCTCGGAACGACCGGCCTGTCGCTGCCGGTCCTCGGATTCGGCGCCAGCTCGCTGGGCCAGGAATTCCGCAACGTCACGGTCGAGGAAGCCCTGCGCAGCGTGCGCGTGGCACTCGACTGCGGCCTCGGCCTCATCGACACCTCGCCCTTCTACGGGCGGGGCATGAGCGAGGTGCTCCTGGGCATCGCCCTCAAGGGCGTGCCCCGCGAGAGCTACACGCTCTGCACCAAGCTCGGCCGCTACGACCTCGGGCACTTCGACTTCTCGGGCCGCCGCGTGGCCGAGTCCATCGACGTGTCGCTGCATCGTCTCGGCACCGACCACCTCGACATCCTGCTCTGCCACGACATCGAGTTCGTGCCCATGCAGCAGATCGTCGACCAGACGCTGCCCGCCCTCCGCCAGGCCGTGGCCGCGGGCAAGGTGCGCTTGGTGGGCTTCAGCGGCTATCCGCAGAAGATCTTCCGCTTCATCGCCGACCAGGCCCCGGTGGACTGCGTGCTGAGCTACAACCAGTACACGCTCCAAAACACCCGCTTCGCTGAGGAGACCGTGCCCTACCTCAAGACCCGGGGGATCGGTGCGATGAACGCCGGCCCCTTCAGCGCGCGCCTGCTGACCAACGCCCCTCTGCCAACTTGGCTCAAGGAGCCCGAGCCGGTCAAGGCCGCCGCCCGGGCCGCCGCCGCGCTCTGCGCCCAACGGGGCACCGACATCGCCAAGCTGGCCCTGCAGTTCTCCTGCTCGCATCCCGACATCGCCACGACCATCGCCGGCAGCGCCAACCCGGAGAACATCCGCAACTGGGCGCGCTGGATCGCCGAGCCCATCGACACCGGCCTGCTGCAGGAGGTTCAGGAGATCTTCCGTCCGGTGCACAACATCGGCCATGTCGAGGGCCTGCCCGAGAACAACTGAGCCCGACGTCCCCGATCCCCCACCTTCCATGAAGACCGTCCGTCTCGGCCTGATCGGCCTCGGCAACATCGGCCGCCACCACGCCTCCTACCTGCAGGCCGGCAAGGTGCCGCGCTGCGAACTGGTGGCCGTGTGCTCCACGACGCCGGCGAAGATGGAGGCCTATCGTCCGCTGGTGGCGTGGACCGACGCCCGCGCGCTCATCGCCTCGGGCACGGTGGACGCCGTGCTCGTGGCCACGCCTCATTACCAGCACACCGACCTGGGCATCGCCGCCCTCGAGGCCGGCGTGCACCTGATGGTCGAGAAGCCCATCTCGGCCCACAAGGCCGACGCCCTGAAGCTCATCGCCGCCCACGATCGGAACCCGAAGGCGGTCTTCGGCGGCATGTTCCAGCTGCGGGTGGAACCTCGCTACCAGAAGCTCCGCCACCTGATCGATTCGGGCGAGTTGGGCCGGATCGTCCGCGTGAACTGGATCAACACCGACTGGTTCCGCACCGACGCCTACTATGCCAGCGGCGGCTGGCGGGCGACCTGGGCGGGCGAAGGCGGCGGCGTGCTGCTCAACCAATGCCTGCACAACCTCGACATCCTCGCCTGGCTGCTGGGCATGCCATCCTCGGTCCGGGCCCACGTCACGCTGGGTCGCGATCATGACATTGAGGTCGAGGACAACGTCACGGCCTACCTGGAATACGCCTCCGGGGCCACGGGCGTCTTCGTGGCCAGCACCGGCGAGGCCCCTGGCACCAACCGCCTCGAACTGACCGGCGCCCGGGGCCGGGCCGTGCTGGAGGACGGCAAGCTGCGCTTCATCCGCAACCTCGCCGACATGACCGAGTTCAGCCGCTCCTCGAAGTCGGGCTTCGCCAAGCCCGAGG
>Ga0194116_10000762_pt1 | contig 52582 bp, 50 predicted proteins | sample TA2MahsurfametaG_4_FD_148617 | JGI IMG/M metagenome (GOLD analysis project Ga0194116, IMG submission 148617) | Freshwater microbial communities from Lake Tanganyika, Tanzania - TA2015008 Mahale S9 surface | ecosystem: Environmental > Aquatic > Freshwater > Lake | place: Tanzania: Lake... | reverse complement strand
TTTGAAGCACTTATGATATTGCTATAGTTGATTTGTTTCATATTCATTAAGACACTTCGAGGGTCAGTAACTCCTAAACCAAGGCTTCCATCATTAGCAAGAGTAAATACTTCTCTTGAAAGATTTGAAGCACTTATGATATTGCTATAGTTGATTTGTTTCATATTCATTAAGACACTTCGAGGGTCAGTAACTCCTAAACCAAGGCTTCCATCATTAGCAAGAGTAAATACTTCTCTTGAAAGATTTGAAGCACTTATGATATTGCTATAGTTGATTTGTTTCATATTCATTAAGACACTTCGAGGGTCAGTAACTCCTAAACCAAGGCTTCCGTCATTAGCAAGAGTAAATACTTCTCTTGAAAGATTTGAAGCACTTATGATATTGCTATAGTTGATTTGTTTTATGTTAAAAAGGGTACTTTCAGGGTCAGTAACTCCTAAACCAAGGCTTCCATCATTAGCAAGAGTAAATACTTCTCTTGAAAGATTTGAAGCACTTATGATATTGCTTCCATTGATTTGTTTTATGTTAAAAAGGGTACTTTCAGGGTCAGTAACTCCTAAACCAAGGCTTCCATCATTAGCAAGAGTAAATACTTCTCTTGAAAGATTTGAAGCACTTATAATATTGCTATAGTTGATTTGTTTTATGTTAAAAAGGGTACTTTCAGGGTCAGTAACTCCTAAACCAAGGCTTCCATCATTAGCAAGAGTAAATACTTCTCTTGAAAAATTTGAGGCACTTATGATATTACCATTACCTCTTTGTTGTATTAATAAAGATGTTTTGTCACCATATCCATCTATATGTACATTACAATGAACATATAAATCAGAATACAATTCTAAATTAAAATTATCCATATCTAAATTAGAAGTTTTGCTCAATACAAATACGTCATTATAAACATTAGAACTAATATAATCTTTTATATATAATAAATTATAATTGTCAAAATTTTTACTTGAACTTACATTGATTTCTACTCCATTACTTCCTGAAAAATTTAAATATATATTAGAAGCATTTATTTCATAATTTTTATAATAATTTGTATTAAGTAATTCAATTAAATTATTTCCACTAGCATCATAAATATTTCCTGTTATTTTTAAATCTTTACCAATATCTAATCCACCAACAGCAACAATATCACCACCAGTATATAAATTTCTTTTTTCGTCTATTCTAAGTGCTGTAAAATCATTTTCTAAAACATCATTGTATTTTATTTCAAAAACTCCATCGTAACTATATATGTCATGAGTATTACGAAGAGATAATTCGTTATTTTCAATATTATTTATCAATGATATATGAGGATAATATTTAGTTTTGTTATAATTTCTAATTCCTATATTAAATTTTTTAGCATCAAAATTACTATATTCGTTAATATAATCTTCTATTATTAAAGTATTATTGCATGTATATCCTAAAATATTAAAAGTATCTAAAAATACATTTGAATTAAGTAATATTAATTCTTTATTATCTGTGTCTATAATTTCATTTATGGAATAATTAGATGTTTTAATAATTATTTTATTATCTATGATATTTGAAGATACTTTAAATACAGGTGCTGTATTGAGGAGTTTTTCAAAATATGTATTAGATGTATTGATATTTAAATAATTACTATGTATTGAATAATATTTTTCATTATAATTAAAATTTGAATTATATCTAATAATATTGTTTGTAACTGTTTTTAAATATAAATTGGAATATTCTAAATAAGAACTTTCATTATTATCATCAATAAATATTTTACTTTTATGTATATCTCTATATAAAATATTAGTAATATGCTTGCTATTATCAAAAGGTAGTAACGTAGTAATAATATTATTACTTACATTAATATAATTACTATTATCTATAGTACTATTTGTTATAGTATCATTTGAAATTTGAACATTATAATTAATTTTTGATGATTTTTTATATTTATTATTATATTGATAATTTATATCCATATCACGATTAGATAATGTATATTGTATATTATGTGGTATATTTTCTACTACATAATCAACTTCAGAAATTAAATCATCATTAATACCTTCGATAAGTTTCTTAGGCACTATTTCAATAATATTATTGTAAATATTATTATTATATCTACTATTTTGAGATAAATATTCAGTAATTATATTATAATTATCATAATTATTATATGATGTAATTATATTACTATAATTATTTTTATAAATAATATTACTATGAATAGTTGTATAAAATAGTTTAGATGATAATATATTATTTTTTTTTACTATAAAGTCTTCTTTTAAAATGTCGTCACTATTTATTTTATTATTATCGACATCTGTATCTGGAAATATATTTATACTTTGTGTTATTGAATTATTATATGTTTTAATAGTATTATTCCAATTTGATGATTTTAATAATGATATATTTTTATAATCAATATTAACAGAACCACTATAAATATGATCATATGTATATCTATTTGCTATTGCTGTTGATACATTATTATATTCACTATTAATAACAAATGTCGCACTATTTGTACTATTTAAATTAGTAATATTACTAAAATCTTCGTTAAAACCAAAGCGTGCTCCTCTTCTCAATTCATTATTTTTAAAACTATCTATAGTAAATATATTTTTAATATTTGGGTCATAATTACTATAGTTTTTAACATCAATTCCTATACTAAATTTATTATTGTTATCATAATTTCCTCCAGAAATATTATAATATATATCTTTGCCTCCTTCTGTATTTACTAAATTAATACTTGCTGGATAAAATTTATTAGTTATCTGCATTCCGTATTTAGAATTACCATCAATATGTAATAAAATATTCGAATTTTTATTATCACCTATTCCAATATGTGCTATACTATTTATAATATCCCCAGAAGCACTATTTGTATTAATAAATTTAAGAAAATTTTTATAACTTCCGTTATTTAATATATTAAAATCTAATATAGTATTTCTATTATTCTTATCATTACATGTACTAATCTCAATAGAACTTTTGATATTACTATTCATATCATCTTTGTCATAATAATAATAAAGATTGCTATTATAAATAGCAAGTTCTATTGTAGAATAACTAATATCACTTTTTGAATATGTAATAAATTTAGATGTTGGTTTTATAACACTGCTATTATTGATATTTTTGACTATTAAAGGTATTTCATTATCAATGATTGGGTCTATTATAATATTATCTTTGGGTCTAAAAATATCAAATGAAGTTATTATTTTATCGTTTGGCAGATTACTATAAGCACTGTTAAAAATATTACACGAAATATTATCTAAGTATTTTTCAACTTTTTTTAATTGAGAAGATACGCCTTTCATATTAAAATTAAAATTACATCCATTAACATCTAATATATTGATATTACCATGTACAGATAGATCTCCATAAATAGTCATAGCTGATGTATCATCTTCTGTTAAATTTGGATTATTAACATCTATATGATACATTGAATTACTTGTGTTATAATAAAATGACATACCAAATGATGTTGGTTCTATTGTTTTATCAGTATAACCTATTTGTAAAGGTCCTATACGTTTTTTATCTCTTGCATCTTTATCATTATATTTATGATTTTTATATATAAACCATCTTTCTTTATTTCTATCTGAATTTATATCTCTATCATATTCACATATATCAATACCGCTATAATCAGCATTATTATATTTACCACCTCCCATAGTTCCGCGATAAATACGAATAGTAGAGTAATTATAATCGGTTGTATTAATATTACGTATTTGTAAAGGTACTACATTGTCTTCATTTTTCCAACCAATTGATAAATAATTATTTGTATAAAAACTAAAATCATTGCTTGCGCGTTTTAGTGTTTCTATCAAAACGTTATTTTGAAAATAGTAATCAGTATTAATACCTTTTTTAACATTTAGTCCTTTCATATCTATAGCTAATTCACCACTCTCAGCATAATTTATACAATATTTATCACATAGTTTATCGAAAACATTAAAATAATTTTTTTCTTTATTATAAATAAATGATTTAGTTTTTTTATAATTATTATCAGCATATATATAATATTCTACAGATGATATATTGCCATTTATATCAAGAGCAAAATTAGAGCTTGGATTTAATTTATTAATTCCTATACGATTTTTTAATAATGATAGTGTAGGAAATATATTATTAATATTAGATGATAAATAGTTATTTGGTAAAGATTTAATATCTGTTTCAGGATAAAAATATATATTATTTTTTTTTCCATTAATATAATTTGTATTAATAATTAAACTATTATCATTATAATCTAAACGCGATAATCTACCTATATTTGCTACAAAATTTTTATTAGCTGCTGTATTTTTAAGAGTTATATCAAATGTATTGCTTGTACTATTATCATCTTTAACAATATTCAAAACTCCTTCAAAAGTATCATTTTGTTTAAGACCTAAACCTAATTTTTTTGGAAAATTAATATTACTATTAGCATCAAGTGATGCGATATTACTACTTATGTACATTAATATAAAATTACTTCCGTTATTATTGATTGTTTTAGTATAACCTGTAAATGGATCACTCAAATCTATAGGTAATAAGCGACGATTGTTGATAAATATATCACTTTCAATATTAAGATTTAGATTATTAATTGATAAAAAATTAGTATTTTGAAAATTAACATTTTGATTGAATATAACTTCGCCATTAAAGACTGAATTATTAACTACATTTAATGAACCAGTCTTTGTATTTTTTAAAATTTCTATATTACTTCCTACATTTATATTTTGTGTGTTAAGTAAATTACTTACAGATAAATTATTATTAAATGAATAATTATTTCCTGTAAAACTACCTTCATTTATTTGTGTAGCATTTAAAACACCAATCCCCGTATTTCTAATATATATATCATCAGTATTTTTATAAAGCCCAGAAACATAATCTTTAATTAAAATATTTTCAAAAGCAACTAATCCTTTTACATCTAATCTGGCATAATCTTCTACATCAGCGATATTTGTTTTATTATTTTGCATTGATTTTTTTTGATATATATATTTTGAACTAATATTTGTACCTATACCTACATTATGATTAGCGTCTATGGTCATAGCGGGTATATTACTTGTTACATTATATATAGGTGTAGCATTATTTCCATAAGAAGAATTTATACTTTCAGCAGATTTACTTACGTGAAATTCTAAAGGTACTCCTCTTGTTGTTGTAATAATAGCTGGCGATTCTTTATATCCACCAATAATACCTATACACATTCTCACAGGTTCATCATAATCATTGTTTGTATCATTTCTAATTGAAATATGCATATTTTCAAATTTACTATTTGGTGCTGTAACTATATTTAAGGGGTTTGTATTATTATAACTATCTATTTCACCACCAAATGTTACATATCCTGGTGTATATAAATTTGTAATATTATAATTATTATAGCTATTATAATTATTAGCAAAATCAGTATTATAAATACTTTTTTTAAATGGTTGTGATAGTGCTAATTCGTTTGTTTTAACTATAAATTCTTTAACTAAATTACATGTAATAGGATTAGAATTATCTAATATAATATTACTAATTTGTAGTCCAGATGCTTTAATAATACCAGAACAATGTATATTTTTATCTACATATAAAGACGTATCGTGTGTCAAATTACAATTTGCCTGGTTTCTCGATGTATTTATAGCAACGCCATTATCATTTACAATAAAATTCCATTTAGTATTTATTGTATCGGCGGTGTTTATACTATAAGTTTTTTCTCCAACAACTAAAAATTCTTTATATTTTTCAAGATCTAATTTATTTAAATTTTTAGCTTCATCATCGTCATTAAGCTGTAACCCAATTCCAACTGAATCTATTTGAATAGAAGGGTTGTTTATATCATTAGCTAGATAACTCATATAATTATCTTACTCTATTTAAAAGAAAAATACATTTAATATTTATATATATATATAAATATAAAAAATGATATATTATAATTAATATAAATTATAAAGATGAAAAGAATTGAGAATATTCATAATAAAACAATGGAAATTTGTATAGAAAATCAACCTTATAATAATAAAAATATATTATTACAAAAAGAAGATTTAATTAAATTGTTAAACGATAATGGTTTAAAAGATTTAAAAATAAAAAATATTAATTTATATCGTATAGCATTTGTTCATAAATCATATTGTACTATGAAAAATATTGATTTTGATAAAAGTAATATTAATTGTCCTCCTGATTGTTTACCTTTACAAGATATGTCTTATGAAAGATTAGAATTTTTGGGTGATTCTTTGCTGGGAATGATAGTTACGAATTATTTATATCTTAGATTTCCTGATCAAAATGAAGGATTTTTATCTAAAATAAGAACAAAAATAGTAAATGGAAAAATGTTAGGATATTTATCAGATAAAATTGGTTTGCCTAAATTTGCTATAATTTCAAAACAGGTTGAAGATACAGGTGGTAGAAATAATTATAAGATTATGGAAGATATATTTGAAGCATTTTTAGGAGCTCTTTATTTAGATTTTCAAACAGAAGAGGATGAAGTAACTCTTCCAAAAAATATTAATTTAACTCCTATTAGCGGTGCTGGATATTATGTTGTTGAAAGTTGGATTATCTATATTATTGAAAACTATATAGATTTCTGCGAACTAATAAGAATTAAAAATAATTATAAGGATATGCTTGTATCTCATATGTTACATTATTTACAAGATGTTCCTCAATTTAAAGAATTAAATATTATTTCAAAAGATAATATTAGAGTATTTACATATTGTATTAAAGATAAAAATGGTTCTATAATTGCTACTTCTACAGGAAATACGAAAAAAGAAGCAGAAAATAATGTATCGAGGGAAGCGTTATTATATTATAATGTAAATATTCAAGAATATAAATCGTCTATATAAGAAAAACTATATATTTATATTATAATGAATGATTATTCAAATTTGAATATAACTCATTTAGTTTTATCTGGTGGCGGTATGCATGGAGTAGTATTTGTAGGCGCTTTAAGATATTTATATTTAAATAATTTACATAAAAATGTAAAACATATTGCTGGGTGTTCTATAGGGTCGTTTGTAGGACTAATGTTTGCTTTCAAAATGCAAATAGAAGAAATGGAAACTCTTATTTATAAAATAGTTAGCGATAATGATTTATGTAATGTTCCTATTAAAAATTATATTAAATTAATAACAGAATATGGAATATGTGATATGGAAATTTTAATAATTCATTTAAAAAACTTTATTAAATATAAATATCCTAATTTAGATGATAATGTAACATTTAAGGATATATCAAAAATTTTTGGAATTAATTTATATATGTCTTCTACAAATATAAATTCGTGTGAAAATAAAATTTTTTCTATTGAAAATACTCCTAATATATCTGTATTTGATGCGTGCTGCGCTTCAATGTGTATTCCACTATTATTTAAGCCAATATATATTGATGATTACTATTATGATGGAGCGCTTACTAATAATTTTCCAATAAATATATTTGACGATATTCCGTGTGATAATATAATAGGTATGGTGTTACAAAAAGAAGAAAGAAAAATGCAGAAAACAAAAAATATTAGTTTAATATATATATTAAAACAATTATTTAATATATTAAATAAATTAAGAATAAAAGATGTATTGATAGCACAAATTAATAATAGTAAAATAAAAAATTTTTATTATCCTACAAATTTACCTTTAGATAACACTATAAATATTAATTTTACTAGATTAGGTATGAAATTTGAACTTAAAAAAGAACAAATAGATAGTATGATATTTGCGGGTTTTGAAAGTATGACAGAATATATAGAAGATAGATATGATAAATATATTAAAAAAAAAAATTTAGATATAATATTTTCAAGTACTCGAAGTGTATAAAATTATTTTAATTTAATCTTATTATTAATATAATAAGGTTTTTTATTGATTATATTAACATTTAATGGTTTTTTATCTGTGAATATATTATTTGGCATATTAAGTAATATATCTATCAATGTATCTGATATAATTTTTAAAAATTTATAATTTTGTAAATATTGATAATTTTTATAAATATTAGAAATAGTATTTTCAAACTTAATTATAAAATTTGAAAAATTATCAGATGGTAAATTTGGTGGTATATTAAAATTTACTAACCATGATCTACGATAATTATTTTTATTAATAAATGCTGATAATAGTCTTACATAATCTTCAGAAATATCTATTGTGTTGGCATATATAATTTTCTTGGATAATCCAAAATCATATATATATATAGAATATGGACATGATTTTAAATAATAGTTTTTTTTATTAATATTATAATGGTAATATTTATTATTATTTTTATTATCATTATTTGTATAATGATATAAAAAATTACCCCAATGACAATCTCTATGTATATATCCAAAATATTGAAATGTTAATATTGATAACATTATTTGTGAAAAAACATTATATAAGATATCATCATTAATAAAAAATTCTTTTTTTTTACATAAACTTTTTAAATCACCATGAGCAAGTTCATTTAATAACATTATATATTTTTTGTTATTAATTAAATGGGGTAAATTATTATTAGAAACATTATTGCAATTTATTACTTTATAAGTAAGTATAAAATGTTTTGATATTTTTTTTTTAATTATTATATCTGTAATCTTCTTATTTAATTCACTTTCATTTGTATTTTTAAAATCTTGTTCCATTAATTTTGCTGCTATAGGATATTTTCCTATTTCATTTTTAATTTTAGTAATATATATATATCCATATTTACTGGAACTTCCAATACGTTTTTCAAGACTTATTATATTTTTAATAACATAATTATATGAATTTGTATTATAATTTTTAACTGATTTTAAACATTCATTATCACTAATATCTAATAATTTATCATTTATATTATTATAATAAAATATTCTATTTTCTAAATTATATTTTATCTTTTTATTTTCAAAATATTTTATAATATTTCTAATGCCAAAGTATTTATATTTTTTATTATATATATCTTTATTTTTTTTAGTAATATATTTAGAATCTATAGTGTTAGATAAAGGCTTTGATATATTACTTATAGTTTTATATGATTCGTAAGAATACATAATCTTTTTCTATTATAATGTAATATTCTAATATATTAGTATATTAGATTTATTAATGAATAATGATATAGAACCCTATATATTTGTAATTGATTTAGATGGTACAATAATAGGTAATTGTACATATCAATGTGATATATATAATATAATGGAAATGATGAAAATGTATAATAAAAAGGAATTAAATAAATATAAAATATCATGCGAAAAATCATTAAATAATAGTTATAACAATAAATCGCTACTTATGAGACCGCATTTTTTCTATTTTATTCAATCTATGAAAAAATTATATCAAAGGTCTTATTTTTATATTTATACTGCTTCAGAAAAAAAATGGGCAAATAAAGAAATTGCGATAATTGAAAAAAATAATAATTTTAAATTCGACAGACCATTATTTACAAGAGATAATTGTATTTTAGACAATGATGGTAATATAAAAAAATCTATTACTAAAATATTACCTCTCATAAAAAAAAATATAAAAACACCATCATCTTATGATATTAGAAAACATCTTTTAATAATAGATAATAATCCTACTTTTATAGATTATAAAGAAAATCTATTAATATGTCCCTCATATAATTATATTAAATTTAATAATTTGATTGATATATTTCCTGATGAAATAGATAATAGTTACATTAAAAATTATATAGCTAAATTAACAAAAGAACAAAGAATATGTAGAAAATATGATGGAGATAGTTGTTTAGAGAAATTATATAAATGGTTATATAAAAAATGCAAGAAAATTAATAAGTATAATTCAAAGTATTTAAATGATACTTTTTGGAAAGATTTAGTAATATTAATAAAAAATTATAGTATAAGACATTATAATTCTAAAAATATAGAAATAATGCAAAAGAGTATTGCCAATACATAATAAAGAAATAAAAGTATAATAATTATATAATGATATATGTAAGTTTTGATATTGGTGTTAAAAATTTGGCATTGTGTATAATCAAAAAAGATGATTTAACAAATAAGCTTGAAATAATTGAATGGCGTATAATAGCTCTTGCAGAAAGTAAAAAAGAAATTAAAGGTATTGAGGATATTACAGAGAGAATTTATGTTGAAATGGATAATGTAATTGGTGAACTTAAACGGAATAATATAAATATCATAGATTATGTATTAATAGAAAATCAACCTTCAAATTTAAATGGTATTATGAAAACTATACAGCATATTATATATGGATATTTCAGTTTAATTAAATATTGGGATAAGGAGGTTAATAATGTTATTTTAATAAATGCGTCATTAAAAACTAAGAATCATAATTACATAATTAATATAGAAAAAAATAACGACGACCCTAAAAATAAAAAAGGGTTTAGAAGAGAAAAATATAAGAATAATAAATTAACTAGTATAGAATTATGTAAAGAGTATATTAAAGATGATGAGATATTAAAAAAGATTTTTAATGAAAATAAGAAAAAGTATGATTTAAGTGATGCCTGTTTACAGGCTATTTCATATATTAGAAGTAATAGTAAAATAGATATTATAAATAATTATAATAAAATATATATGCATAATACTTAATAATCTTTAGAATGCGTATTAATACCTATTAAAATATTATAATAGATATATAAACATTTAATATCAAAATAAATATATAATATGGCTTTAATATCTACTCTTAATAATCAAAATGATGATTTAATAGAGATAAATAGAGATAGTTTTAATAACCAATCTTTTAATTTTAATATTCCGCGCGATATATCTTCTAATAATTCATTATTTAATAGGAAAAAAATAAGCGATGATGTTATATCAATATCTTCAGCAGGCTCATCAAATGCAAGTTCTCCAGGTGGAAAACAGAATTATATGAAAAATATGAGTTCTATTTATAAAAATAAAGACAAAATTGTGAAAGTAAATAGATACAATGATGATATAAATTATTCAAGTTCTAAAAATAAAGGAAGTAATAATAGTGTAAGTGAAGATAGTAGTATAAGTGGTGAAAGTAATGAAAGTGATGAAAGTAATGAAAGTGGTGAAAGCAATGAAAGTGATGAAAGTGGTGTAAGCAATGAAAGCGGTGAAAGCGGTGAAAGCGGTGAAAGCGGTAGAAGCGGTAGAAGCGGTAGAAGTAGTAATTCAAATAGTGAAAGAGAAGCTGATTATGGAGAAAATAGAAAAAGTTCAAAGGGGTATAAGATTGAACAGCAAAAATATTTAAGTCCAAAAGAGTTACTTAAATTAGAATTAAATGAAAAAAGAGAAATAATATATCAACTTGATAGATTAGAATCCAAAGGATTTAAAGTTCCTTTTAAATTTAATATGAATTCTGAAATTGAAGAGATGAGAACTGAATATAATAGAATTATAAGAGAAAAGGAACTTGATGGAAGTGTACGTTTTCAACAAAAAATGCTAATGGCTTTTATATCTGGTACAGAATATTTAAATACAAGATATGATCCTTTATCAATTCGTCTTGACGGATGGTCTGAACAAGTTAATGAGAATATTAATGATTATGATGATATTTTCGAAGAATTGCATTATAAGTACAAGGCGAGTGGTAAAAAAATGGCTCCAGAACTAAGATTATTCTTATCACTTTCAGGAAGTGCTTTTATGTTTCATTTAACAAGTAGAATGTTTAAAGAACAACCTCTTCCTAATATTGAAAATGTATTAAAATCAAATCCCGAATTAATGAAACAATTTCAAAATGCTGCAGCAAAACAATATATAACAGGTAATACAGAACAACAAATGCCACAGATGTCTCAAAATAGAGGTTCGGCAAATGAAGGGATGGGGTTATTTAACATGGTTAGTAGTTTATTTGGGTCATTAAATAGTGAACCGCAACAATCAAGAATGCCAATGTATCAACAATCTCCGCAAATGCAAAATTCTCAGAATCAAAGAATGCCCCCACGATATAATGAACAACAAAATTCAAAAAAACCAGCAGAAGATATTGATAATATTATAAGAAATGTTCATAATAAAATATCAATCGATGATAATGATAATAATATAGAGACTTTATCTGTAAGCGATGAAGAAATTACATCAATTATAGAAGATACAGCTGATATTCAAATATTAAAAGCAAGAGGAAGACCTAAAAAGGCAGCGCGTACTTTAAATATTTAATTATAATAAAAATAAAATATTAGTTAATTATGTTCTAATTTATTTTCTATTTTTTCTTAAATTAGTTATCTTTTTTGCTGATTTGGTTACGAAACTTGCGACATCTTTTACAGAGCCTACTATTCTATCAGGTGTTTTTCTTAAAGATCTCATTGGATTACTTATAGTATCTTCAACTTCTTCTTCGAAATCTTCAATTTTATTTAATAAGTTGCTTAAAGTGTTTAATAATATAGGTACTATAATTATAGTGAATAAGCTAGTTAGGAATAAGAATAGAGATATCATGGTTCCTACAGATATAATATCTCTGCTTAAATCTTCTGAGCATTTGCATTTTTCATTAGTTAAATATCTAACATAATCAAAAGCATAGTATATGTATACTACAAACATTAAGAAGAATATGAAAGTGGCAATTGATAGTAATTGAACAACTACATATCCCATGCTTTTAGCAACACTATTTAGCGATATAAACGCGGTTATTAAGAAATATGCTAAAGCAATTATTGTAAAGTTTTTAATAAAATCTTTATTTGGGTGTTCTGAACATTCACAACCCATATTTTCTAATTTATAAATATAACTTAGTATTATTAATAATAATATTGCAAAAATTGCTTGAATTATTACACTACTATAAAAAGACAGGGTATTATTACTTTCTTTCATTATACTATTTCTTGCTCTATACTATTATATAGAAATAATTTTTTTTAGATTTTATAATTCAATAATATTATAAATTAAAAATTTTGTAGAATTATCAAACTTTTTAAAATCAATATTTTTTATTTTATCGATAATTTCTGGATATTTTTTAATATATAATATTTTATATATTTGTTCAAATAATATATCTAATATATATTTATATACATCTGCGTTAATTATATAATTTATGTATTCGCAAATATTATTTAATAATATTATTAACTCACTTTCTTTATATTTAATCCATACTTTATTCATATTATGAATATTTTTTTTCCATTTAATATAATCACAATATAAATCATATTCATCATTGAGTAATAATAGATTATTATCATATATGTATGTAGGCGGATTCCATTCTTTATTATTTAAATAATTATTCCAATATATATTAATATTTGATATTAAAAAATCTTTATCGAAGAAATCTAAGATATCACTATATATATCATCATCATTTGTTTTAATATAATTTATAATTATAGAAAAAATTTCATCTAATGTATCTTTGCTATTATCAATAATATCTTTTATCTTTTCATATATGTAATCTTTATTTTTATTAGATAATTTGTTAAGATATCCTATTAAACTTCTTTTAGTTTCTGAAGTTTTTGTAAATTCAGGAATAATTATATGAACTCTATTTTTAATTTTTGGCTTGTTATATTTATCTTTATTATTAAATATTTTTTTAGCCCATATCATTTTAGGATCGTAATATGAGTTAAAACAACTATATGAGTTTTTAATATCAGCTACCTTTTCTAAAATATTAGAGGGTATTTCTACGATATTATTATATTCCTTTTTAAATAGCTCTATATTAATTTTAATAATTTTTTCGCTCATTATATCTTAATAATATTAAATAATCTTATATAGTTAGAGATATATATTTATTTGAAGAAGATAAAAATGAGTACATAATTTTATTATTCTTAAAGTTTTAAAAGTTTTTATAAATTTCTAAATATTTTTTAATTATGTACTCATTTTTTATCTATACAAACATATAAAGTAAATAATATACATAAGGCAAAAACACATAATATTAATAATATGTGTTCAATATTGAATAAATTAGAAGATATATATAATAATAATTTAGTATATAGAACAATTTTAGTATGTTATGATACAGATAAATATAAGAAACTTTTTAATATGAATAATTACGATGTATTTATAATAGATAATTATGATAATAATATAGAATATGAAAAACTCGATGTTAGAATTTTACTAATAGACCATACTATTTTCATAGATTTTATATCAAGCTATTACAATAATGTAAACACAAGTATTCCCTTTTATTCTTTAATAATATTTGATATTTGCGAACAAATAAATAATAATTTAAAAATACAATATAAAAATATATCTAAAAATAATACACAATTAATATAATTATTATCTAATAATATTTTAGAAGTTTATATATGGCAAAATCAACATACGCATATAATGATATTACAATATTAATAGTTATAGTAGTATTTTTATTAATATCTATATTCGTTCTTTCATATTATATTAATAATAATAATTCGATAGAGAATTTTACAGGAAATAAATCAATTGAATATTATTATATGAATGGATGTTCTCATTGTGAAAAATTTAACGTTTCTGGAATTTGGGAAGAATTAAAAAACACATATGGGAAAAATATAGAATTTAATAAATATGAAAATAGAGAACATCCTGATAGAGTTGCAAAATATAATATTACTGGGTTTCCTACAATAATTATAACTAATAATGGTAATATTATTGAAGAATATGTAGGCAATAGATCAAAAGAAGATTTAGAAAAATTTATAAAAAGAAATATATAAATAATAACAATTTATATTATTAAGAATAATACATAATTTTTAATTATGGGTGCTGGTTTAATGCAACTTGTATTAATTGGAAAAATATCACAATTTATTACGCAAAATCCACAAATTAATTATTATAAATATTCGCATAATAAACATACAAATTTCTCTATAGAACAAGTTAATATTACACCAGAAGGAAACGCAAATTCTGGTTTTATAAAAGGTGCTACACTTAATTTTAAAATTAGCAGATATTCTGATTTTTTATCAAATTTATTTTTCACATTTAAAATACCTGATATTTATTCTAATAATGAATATAGATTTAGATGGATCCCTAATTTAGGGTATAATTATATAAAAGAAGCTCGATTTAAACTTGGTGGCGTAATAATTGAAACATTATATGGAGAATGGTTAAATATTTGGGATGAATTAACTAATAAAGAAGGGATTAAAAATAATAAATTAATAGGTAATGTTGAAGAATTAGTTAATCCTTTCAATTTTGTTCCAAAATATACTATAATAAACAATCGTCTATTTAACATTACATATCCAATATCTGTATATAGTAGTACAAATAATAATCCAAGTATAAAAGGAAGACAAATTCAAGTCCCTTTAAACTTTTGGTTTACTAAAAACCCTTCTTTAGCATTACCATTATTAAAGTTGCAAAATATTGAAATATTACTTGAAATAGATATTATAGATAAAGGATTTAATGGATTATATCAAGTATGGTGTGATATTTTAAATATTTATGTTAGTCCTGATTTATATGAATTAGTTCATTCTAAAAAAATTAGCATAGTTGATTTTGTGAGTCCTATTGATGCTAAATTTGATGTTAGAAATGAAATAGTTTGTTCGTATGTATTTTTAGATAGTGTTGAAAGAAGTAAAATGTTATTAAATGCAAATAATATAGATTATATAATAAGTACTCCTAAAAGAACACATTTTTTATTTGATGCTGTAGAAAGAAATAAAACTATTGAAATAACTAATGCATCTCATCATATAAAAGAATTAATATGGATTATTAGAAGAAGTGATGTAGTTAATTATTTTAATGATTATATAAATTATACTGCAACACATGAATACACAGAAAATATGGGAATATTAGAAAATATAGAAATAAAATGGAATGGTATAATATCTCGTACAGACAATAATGCTGAATTTTATAATAATATTATTCCTTATAAATATCATACAAATATTCCTCGTACAGGATTATACTGCTATTCTTTTTCATTATTTCCAGAGAAACAAATTAGTGCTGGGTCATATGATAATACCCGTATAACTACATCATTATTTATAACTACAAAAGAAAATATTGCTAATAATAGTAAAGTAAAATATATACACGATATATTAGGTGAAAAAGGTATAGTTTACAATAAATTAGGTTTTGAAGTTGTAATTTATGCTTTAGATGTTAATATATTAACAATATCAAATGGTACTGCTGCTTTTAAATATAGTTAAAATTTATTTAAAATTTATTTTTATATTCTTTAATTATAAGAATTATGGATTTATTTACTATTATAATTATAATAGTTTTTATATTTATTATTAAATATTTGATAGATACTATAAATTCTTTAGGTAAAGAGATAAGAGAAATTAAAGAAAAATGCATTATTGAAAAAAATACTAATTTTGAAAAAAAAACTAATATGACTTTGCCTATAAATACAAATGATATAATTAAAGGTATAACATATTTTAAAAATTATGTAGATGAAAATAAGTAAATATATATAAATAATATAAGCATTTATAATTAAATATGCCTCGTAAAAATAAAAAGAATGATGATAAATCTACAATAGAAAAAAAGAAGGGTTTAATGAATACTATTGTGAAAGATGTCATTTTAGTTGAAAACGAAGATATTATTTTACAATTACCTATATCTGCAAATGATATAACTAAAATAAATATAAATGAAGAAACATTAGATGTTCCTAAACCATATGAACCAGATTGTTATTATATTAATGAAACAAATATATACAATACTATTCAAGATAATTTGATTAATATAAAAGATGATAATAATATTTATTGTAACAAACAATTAAACGATTATAAAGAAGATAATATTGGTAATTTAACATATGGAGAATTATACTATAAAGAAAAGAATGATAGTGAAAATATTATAAAATCTACTAATAATTGTTATTGGTGTTGTCATGATATTAAAGATAGAATTTATGGCATGCCATATAAGTATAATACAACTTCAAATACTTATATATTATTTGGAAATTTTTGTTCACTTGAATGTGCTAATGCTTATAATTTTTCATCTCATTGTGGGAGTGACAAAGTATGGGAAATAAATAGTCTTATTCAAATGTTAAGTAAACATTATGGTCATACAAAACCTATTCGCCCTGCTCCTTCAAGATTTTTATTAAATATATTTAATGGACCTTTGACTATAGAAGAATTTAGAAAAGGACATTTGACAAATGATAAAACTCATTTGCTTAATCTTCCTCCCATGATTTCTACAACATATAATTATGAAATAGTAAATACATCATATCTTAAAAATATCACAGATAATATGAATAATAAAATTGAGACTAAAAAAAATAAAAAATGATATAAGAATATTATAATAAATATTATTGTGATAAATGGCATTGGAAGAAAATATATATTTTTCACCTTATCGTGTATCAACTATTACTTGTAATGCAAATATAGGTAAAGATATTAATTTAAATTTGAAAATATTATTTAATAATATTCTAATTATTAATAATAATGAAGATAATGGTATAGTATGGGTTCAATATATGAAAGAAGGGGAAGAATTATCAAGAGGCGTATATCCCAAAAAAAAGCGAAAAAGTAAAAAAAATAAAATGAAAAAAAATAGATTTGATAACCAAGTTACAATCATTTGTAAAAATAAAGGATATATGCCAAATATTAAAATATTTAAAAATGGAAATATACAATTAACTGGTATTAAAAATACAACTGATACAGAAATTATTGTTAATCATATTATAGATAATATCAAGAATATATATAATAGTATTGATAAAGATATTATTAATAATCGAGAAGATAATTATGAATTAAACTTAAAATATCAAAATTTCAAAATTAGAATGATTAATACAGATTTTAAACTATATTGTGATAGTAATTTGAGTGTAGGATTTGGTTTAAAAAGGAAAGAAATCCATAAATTATTAATTAGTAATTTATATAATAATAAATGTTCTTTCCAACCAGGTATATATCAAGGAGTTAAATTAGAATATTTTTGGAATAAATGTAATCCGCTTAAGAATGGTATTTGTTCGTGTCCTAAACAATGTTATGGAAAAGGAAAAGGAGAAAAAATAAATGAATGTAAAAAAGTTACAGGTGCTCTATTTGAAAGTGGAAGTATTTTAATTACAGGAGGAGTTTCATTTGAACAAGTTGATGAAACATATAATTATATATGCGATTTTCTAAGAAATCATAAAGATATTATTAAAAAAATACAACCATCGGCTATCAGTCTTAATAATAACAAACAATAAGATATTTAATATATCCCCAATATCCTTAGATATTATTAGCTTAACTATTATCTAAAAATTAACATGACAACTAAAATTATAATTATCATCTATATCATTTGTTGTATATTTTTTATATTTATTTGTATTTAAAGTATTGTTTCCAGGTCTATTGCCAGATGGTATGTGATGGCTCGCATAAAAATGTGAAGCATATGCTACAGCATCGGGTTCAGTTGGAGGTGTTTTATAACTATTCCCCCATGGTTTCTTATTAAATAAAACATCTCCAGTATATAAGCCAGCATTTTTTTGTACAGGTTGTACAAAAATATCATCAGTTTCTAAAACAGCATAATCTAATTCTTTTTTCATTATTCTATTATATTAAATAGATAATTTTATATAAGGATTGAATATCATATAATATTATTAAATAAATAATGGCATCCAAATCATCAAAAAAAAGGAAAGAAGCTGATTTTCTAAATGATGGTTTATCAAGCGATAATATTAAAAATATTGTCCAAGAAATTATGTTATATATGACAGAAAATAAAAGTAAATGTTCTTCTCATGAAGAACTTTTGAATAAAATGAAACAAGTTATAGATGGAATAACTTTTTTCGAAGAACGTTATCCCATGTTATACGCCATGGTTACAAAAGAAGAGGGATTTGATTATGCCAGTTTAGAATATTTTCTAAATATGAGAAATAAAATTATAAATAACGAATTATCTGTAGAGGAAGCTTCTAAAGAAGTAGGGCAAGTATGGTTTGATAAATATTGTAAAATTCCTAAAAATTAATAAGTATTTAATATTTATATTAAATAATATTTTAATATTTATTTTTTAATATCTAAAATATATTAAGATGTTAATTGAACTTTTTATAATTTCTGTTTTAATAGGAATTAGTATTGGAATTATTGGTGGCGGAGGAAGTATTTTATTTATTCCCGTATTGATGTATTATAATTTATCAATTCAACAAGCAGCAGCAATAACACTATTTTTAAATAGTATTCCTAATGCATTACCTGGATTATATTTTTATTATGAAAAAGGATTTTTTAATTTTAAAATTGCAAGTATTGTAGCCGCTGGTTCTACTGTAGGAATAATAATAGGAGCATATATTTTAACACATAATTATATTGATATAAAAATATTATATAGAATTTATACTTTTATATTATTATTAATAACATTATATATGTTTTATTATTATTGTTAATTTTTTTATTTTACCATAAAAAAATAAAAATTGATATAAACAATTAAATATATATAATTTTTAACAAAGCATCTAATATAATGAACGGCGAACAGCTAAATTCTAATGTCCCTCCTCAATCTCTTAAAGATTTAATTCTTACAACTTATAATACTTATGATAGTAAAGTTACATATGCTAATAATTTAATTTCTGTACTAAAAAAATATCACTTTTGGCCTAATATTAAAGTTAAGAAATTTAAAAATAATGATGATCTTGTTCTACTTCACAATAATTATAAAATGGGAAATGTTTTAGAATATAAAAATCTATATGAAGAATGTCGCAGTATTGTGTTAGATTTTACTTTATCTTGTAATAACAATATTGTTGTAACATATGCTAATTCTATTCCTCGCAGAATTAGTTATGATGAATATGTAAAAAATCTATATAGTGAAACTGATAAATATTATGAAGCATACGATGGTACTATTATTACAATTTATTATTATAAGAATAAATGGTATTTTGGAACATCAAGTTGTCCTGATGCTAATAGTTCAAAATTCTCCCACCCAGTATTGACACACGGAGCTATGTTTGATGAAGTACTTTATAAAATGTATAATAAAAATCCTGATATTTCAGCAAATTTAGTAGGAACATATGAAGAAATTTCTCTAAAACTACGAGAAATGTTTGTTTCTAATTTGAATAAGGAACACGCATATGAATTTGTTCTAATTCATTGTGAAAATAAACATATTATCGATTATACGAGCGTATTAGGAGAAAATTATAAAGAGCTTGTTCATATTAATACTAAAAACAGAATTACATTAGAAGAATATGATATCAATAGCTCATCTATTCAAGAATTATTTAATCTTGGTGTTAAGTATCCGTCATTCTTTGAAAATATTATTGAAGCTTATAATTATATTAATACAAGTTTGAGCTATGGTATTATTATTAAAAAGAGTACAAGTGAAAGTTTTACAAAACTATTCAAAATTTCTTCTGATTATATTAATCATAGAGAAGAAACAGACCCTTGTAATCCAAATGTATGGATGAATATTTTAGAAGTATATATGAAAAATAAACAAAATTATACTATTAAGGATTATATTGCAACTTATAATCCAAATATTCAATTGCCTATAGATAATAATGGTAAAGAAATTGACCCCACATATCTTGTTCATACTATTATATCTACTATCAAAGATAATCTATATAATTATTATAAGTCAACAACTACATATAATCCTACATACAAAAGATACAAAATGAATAGAGAGTTGGACAAACAATATGCTCCTATTATTCAATATCATTTGGCACAATTGAGAAATCTTCAAACAAATATATTTAGCAAGAAACTTATTACTTGTTCAAATATCTACTATTATTTGTGTCAATGTAATGATGTTAAAAATATTAAAACATTAATTCAATTCTTCGCATCTAATCCTATTAACGAAATGCAACCAAGAACTTCAATGTGTTTTGCTATTATGAATAGTCTTATTTCATAAATATCTATAAAATCTAAAATATATTAATAATAATAGAAAGATATAGAAGTATTTAAAATATGTCAAGTTATTCAACTCAAGCATGGGTATATTTATTAATAACTATGATATTAACTATAGTATGTATATCACTTAATATATATATTCAAGGTGTAGGATTCTATTTAGTATTATATATACTTTTTTTAATTATGATATTTATAACAGCTTATAATATAACCTGTTTGACAAAAGGAGAATGTCATACGTGGGGGTGGATAATATCCTTATTGTCATTAATACCTATGATATTAGTAACAATTATGTTAATTATTTTAGCAACGACTAAACAATAATTTGTATTTTGTATATTTATAAATATACATTGAAAAAAATATTATATTTTTTATAATACTATAATACTAAGAGTTATATAAGTAATATAGTAATATCATCCAAATACAGATTCACCATTATAATAAATATATAAAAATCCATCGCCGTGTTTCATTTCATGATATATATTTCCAATAGTTGCGGATGTTGATGGTAAAACATTATTAATAAATATAAATATTGCTTTATCTGGAGGTAATTTAATTCTTTGTCTTATTATAGATATAAATTGTCCAATTGTTAAATCACATGGTACGAGATATTTTTTTTTATCTATAATATTTAAATTACACCCTTTAGCTCTTTCGACCATTACAGGTACTCTTTCAGGATATTTTTCTCTAATTCTATTTGTTTCTATCAATTTTCTTTCAAAATCAGTACTCATATAATCTATAAATATATTACATAAATAAACTTTAATATCTAATATTATTTTTATTTTCAAACCAAGTTTTAAAAACTTCTTTAGCAATTTTATTATCATGAGATATCATTCGAATTTTTCTATCTTCAATATTTTTTTTAATTTCATCATATATAAATTTATCATCAAATCCAATATTTGCCGCATCTTCTCTTCCATTAGCATAGTGAATATTATCTAATCTTGCCCAATAGCAAGCTGATAAACACATTGGACAAGGTTCACAACTTGTATAAATGGTACATCCTTCCAAATTAAAATTATTTATATTTGCACAAGCTCTTCTAATAGCTACTATTTCAGCATGTGCTGTTGGATCATTTATTAAAGTTACTTTATTATAACCTTCACCAATTATATTTCCATTTTTATCCACTATTACAGCACCAAATGGACCACCTTTACTAATTGCTGATAATTGAATTGCTCTATTCATAATTATATATATTACAGAATATATATTTATATAATTATTTTAGTTTGTTGATGTATCTTCAATTACCCAATTATCAATACAATTCGATAATTTTTTATCATGATTATTATCTTCACATATTGGCTCATCTTTTATTTTTGTACCTCCAAAAATTATAATAGGCGTTTCATTACTTAAATTAATAAATCTAACAATATCAGAAAACATAATAAATATATATAAATATATACTATTTATATTTATATATATTTTATTAAATGATATCAATTGATATAAAGGGTGGGTTAGGAAATCAATTATTTCAAATAATGACAATTATTGCTTATTCAATGAAATATAATAATCCTTTTGTAATAGAAAAAAAATCATCTAGTCCTGGTTGCACTTTTAGAACTGTTTATTGGAATAATTTTTTAAGTAAGTTAGATAAGTATTTAATTAATTATCCTATAAATTTACCTGTATATGAAGAAAAATCACCTCAATATAATGAATTACCTAATATTTCAAAAACTGAAAATATTAAATTATCTGGATATTTTCAATCTTATAAATATTTTGATTCTTATAAAAATGAAATATTAAAAGAAATTGGTTATGATAATATTAAAAATAATTTAATAAATAAAATAAAAACAAATATAAATCCTGGAGAAATGATTTCTATGCATTTTAGAATAGGTGATATTATTAAAGTTCATAATGATAACAATATTATAATTCCTGTAGATTATTACATAAATGCTATTAAATATATTGAATCAAAAACAAATAGTTATAATTTTAAATTTCTCTATTTTTGTGAAGAAGAAGATAATGAGTTTGTATTAGCTACATATATTAACCCCTTAAAGAAGCTTTTTCCTAATAGTTCATATTATAAGACAGGGGATAGCATAGAAGATTGGGAACAATTAGTATTAATGAGCTTATGCGAACATCATATTATAGCAAATAGTACTTTCAGTTGGTGGGGAGCATATTTGTCAACTTATAATATTAATAAAATAGTTTGTTATCCTGATAAATGGCATCACTCTAGTTTAATAACATATAGTACTATTGATTTATTTCCTGATAATTGGACTATGTGTAAAACACAATACAAATCTATTCCATACTTATTAGAAAATGTTTACTATATTAACTTAAAAGATTATGAAGATAGAAGAATAAATACCGAGAATGAGCTAAAAAGAATGAACTGGAAATATGAAAGATTTGAAGCATTTAAAGCAGATGATGGAAGATTAGGATGTTGTATTAGTCATTTAAAGGTTATAGAAATGGCTAAAGAAAAAAATTTAGATTATGTCGTAGTTGTTGAAGATGATATATTATTCACAGAACCAGATAAATATAATAATATGCTTGCTGATTTTAAAAATTATATCAAATTAAATAATATGACCTTTGATGTTTTATTATTTGCTGCTTCAATTAATACAGGTGGAGTACAACCTATTACTAATAATATTTATAAAGCAACAGCATGTTTTACAACAACAGGTTATATAGTTAATAGACATTATTATGATAAATTAATAGAAAATTTTAAAGAAGCGGTTGGATTATTAATAAATAATGGTGAAACTGATATTGGATGTATAGATGTTAATTGGGTAAAATTGCAAAAAATAGATAATTGGTATATATTATTTCCACGAACGGTTAATCAAAGACCTTGTTATAGTACTATTCAAAAAAATAATGTAAATTATTCTTCTATGCTTTTAGATAAATTATAAATATTTATTTTTATTAAATATATATAAAAAATGATTATTAATCTGTAATTATATATTATTATGTGCAATTGTAACAATTTAACAAATTTTAGGAATAATTGTTGGATAAAGACAGAAGGATATAAAAAATGTCCTTTAATTTATTATAGTACATTATTGAGAATTTATGAAGATTATAAGTTAAATGACAAAATATATCATTATGGTTTTGATAGTATTAAGGAATATATTATAGATACTTGTAATTTTAATTATAATGATTGGAAACATATTAAAGAACTATATGATAAAAATAATAAAATTTATAATAAAAATGAAAAAATATTAATTCAAAATAGTGTTCCATTTCATTATACACCAGAATGTTCTAATATCAATTTAAGATGGTTACATTAGTAATTTTATATTAAAATTATATAAAATATTTAGTCAATATATAATATATAATATATAATGGCACATCTTTTTACAAATCATGATAAATATCATATACATAAAACATTAGGTTTTTTAGCAGTTTTTAATTTTATTTTACGTTTTTATTACGCCATAGTATATGGTACATCATTTCCAGAATTTGAAAATAAATTTTTTTCATGTTCTATGGTATTAATACATGGTTTATTACCAATAGCGTCTTTATCAATACATTTACCAGAAAAAAGAAATTTTACAAGTCCTATGATATGGCGTGAATTTAGGTTACATTCTATATTATTTTCATGTAGACATGTTATTTTAACAATAATAACATTACTAGAATTATGGCCTACACAATTAGATTATTTTAAAAATAAATATATATATGCTTTATTATCTGAATCTCTTATAAAATATATTTTTATAGTAAGTTGTATTAAAATAGCAAGCATAATAACAGAAAAATATGGAGATATTGAGAAAAGAACTACAAATGCAATGCCTTATCCAGAAAATTTAAATAATAATCAAATACAAAAAATAAAATACGAATATGCTAAAAAACAATTTGGAGCAACAATAATGGCTGTGTTCTCAGGAAATCTTTCACCTACATTAAACTTTGCTCCGTTATATGCAATTCAATCAGCAGCTTTTATGATGACGCTTGTAAGAAAAGGTAAATGTAATTCGTCACATTATCATATAGTATATTCTTTAACCTTAATATATCCATTATATCTTTATCATGTAATATTAAGAAAATTTTATTCACAATTTGCTGATTTTGCTATATGTTATTTATATATTTTTGCTTATAATATGCGTATAAAACAAGGATGGGATAATAAAAAAATATGGGCAATAGTTGTCCCTGGTGTAGTTTTTTCTTTAAATGTACTTCCAAATATAGAAAACAAATTAATTATACAAAATAGTATAACAACATTTTTACGTTATTATTGTAGTATTTATTTAATGTACAAAGAGACTATATTTGATTATAATACTTATAGACCATTATTTTTATTTAATTAATTATTATATTTACTATTTAGATATACTATCATAATATTTCTTTCTTCAATCGTAAGACATCCAATATATCTATTTATATGACTATTACAATTATCATTATTATTTAATATTAATGATAATAGATATATATATTTTTTCTCTTTAAGACAAAATGCTTTAATTCTTCTTAATCTTTTGTAACTTATCTTAGATATACCATATATAACAGGACAATAATCATTAATAAAATACTGAATATCTTCTTTTAATTCAAACTTATTGTTATAAATATTTAATAATTTGTCTTTGACATCTACATAATTTCTAATGTCTTCTAATAATGTATCCATTTTGTCAATAAATAAAATAGATGTTGTCAATATATCATTTTTTTATATAATTATAAAAACGAGCACATAATTAGAAAATATTTACAAATTTCAAAAAAGTTTTTTGAATTCATGATAGATAGCACCTTCACTTGCTCTATCGCGGTCTATTATAAACTCAATATAATCTGTATAGACAAAAACAATATCTTCATTCATGATAAACATATAGACAATATAGATTATAATAAATAATAATGTAAATACTATATCATATGATGTTATTTTGCGATTGATTAAGAAAACTAATGGAATTATTTTACCAATCGTATTAATCATGATATAATAGGATAAAAGAGAACGTTCGTTTAATCGTGGTATGATGATATATAAAGTATATACAAAGAATGATAAAGCAATACTAATTAGTATTACAGGATTATATGGAAAGATTCCAAGAAAATATAAGATGGTATAAAAAAATACCCATATAGAAAGAAATTTATCAATAGTAATTATACGCTTTTCCATTTTAGTAACGCTATTATTATATTTTAAATAATATTATTTTATAATATTTCAAATAGAATAACTGATTACTTAAAAATTAATATATATAATTATTGATTTCTTCGGCATAATGTTTAAACATTTCAACATATTCGTCTTTTGTAACATGTTCTCCTTCATTATTCCAAAACCATTGATATATTCTACTATAATTATTAAAATGTATTGTGGGTTTAATATATTGATAGTAATCTTCTTCATCATCATCTTCTAATTTGATACAATAAGGAGGTATATAATTATGTAATAATTTCCCATCATTAAATAACTTACATATTCTAAATAACATAGTATTAGAAGTCAAATCTGTTGAACCTGTAGCAAAAAAACCTGTTGGTTCCATATCAGCAGGAATAGAGCATAAATCATATATTATATGTTCTACTCCACCTATTTCCCGAGATATATATATATTATAAAATTTAAATTTATCAATTCCATTAAATGAACTATCTGAATATTCCTCGTTATCAATTTCTTCTAATTCATAATTTATCTTTAACATAGTATCATTTCTATGTTTTATAAATACTGGTCTTTCTATATTTGGATCTATTATTCTCATTACTTTAATTAACTCATCTATATGTTCTTCTGTGTATATTGATTTAGTTACTGGATTTATAAAATATTCTTTTTCATTTATACATTTAACTAAATAATTGTATAGTTTAGGTGCATATATACATTCTGTTCTATATTTTTTTGTTCCTTTAATTTTGACCTTAAGTCTTACCATAAGTTGTAATTTAGCTAAAGGATAATTTTCATCATCTAATTCTTCATTGGTTAATATATCTATACTTTCACTACATTTATCAGCTAACCCAGAGTAATCATATAAAACATTATCAACTATTTGTTGTTTATTCATATGAAGTAATTCATTATCTCTAATTATTTTTTTTGAAGCACTTGTAGGAGATGATGAATTACCAAAATATTTTTTTAGCTCTAAATAAGACATGTTTTTAATTTTATTATATTCTTGAATAGAAGGTATAGCTTTTTCATATTTTTTCTTAAATTTTTTTACGACAAAATCTTTAATATGTATAGGGTCTATTTCTTTACCTATAGTGTGTTCTTTACCCCATGGTAGAGTTATTTTTGGTTTTTCTGGAGGCTTAGGACTACTACCTGTTTTTGTTTCTTCATATAATGTTAAATTATCATGATATTTTTTCCTCTGTGTTTCATATTTATCCTTTTCTTTTTTAAATTTTTTATATTCAGCATTATTTAGATATTTTAAATTCTCTTTAGGTTTAAAAGTTGTTAAATCGATTAATTGTGAATATAAAGGCTTTTTAATTTCACGCAATTTATTTTCATATATTTCAAAATAGTCTTCAAGCGGATCTTTTATAGGTAAATATTTTTTATCTTCAATATTTTCGATTATACCAGATTCAGGATTATAAATATCAGAAACATCTTTATATATTAACATATGATTATCATATATTTCTAATGCGTCAATAATCCACTGCGGTGTATTAGATTTTTTCTTTAATTTAATAAAATAGTTTATTATAGTTTCTCCATTTGATAACATATTATATTTCAAAAAATATTTAAATATATTAATATTAACATTTTCATCTTCTATTTTTTTCATTATTTTATCAAATCCATATTCGCCTATATAATCTTTGTATATTAATGATTCAATTAACAAATTGTTATAATCTTCGAATAATTCTTTGATATTATCTAAATTTTTTATTATACTATTATTAGTAAATCTATTTCTAAGTAATTCTATTTCAGTTTCATGAATAGTTTGTTTATATTGAGTATCATTTATATCTTTTGTAAGGAGTTCACAAATAATTAGATTTTTATCATTATATTTAAATAGCGTTTTATATTCTGGTACTTTTTGTTTAAGATACTTATAATAATTTAAATCAATATCACCAAATAATACATGATTTAATGGTAATTTAAATCTAATATTATTATCAGAAATATTATTTTTCTTTAAAATATCAAAAGCTTTAGCATAAATATTATAATATATATCACTTAAAGGAAGTAAAGTTGTTCCATCATAAGGATTTATTTCAGGATTAGAAATCCATCTTTCAACATCTTCTATTTTAGTAAATTTTTTCAATTTTTTTAAATCGTTTAAAGATACATTTTGACTTTCAGGAATACCTGTAAAATCATATCCTTCAAATTTATCAATATTTTCCATAATCCAAATTAAAATTAGATCATAGGTTTCACCATCTATTTTTATTTTAGTTATTGATTTTAAAAATAAATTAGGTATTTTTCCATCTTTCTGATTTTCTGGTTTTTTTATTTCATCTAACCATTTAATAATTCTATTATTATCTAAAAAAATTTCATCTAAAGCTTTATGAATATTTTTTTCATTTAATAAAGACATATATTAAAACTATTCTAATATATTTATATATTAGAATATAAAAAATATCAATAACGACAATATATTTTTAATTATAATGATAATTATTAATTTCTTCAGCATAACGTTTAAACATTTCTATAAATTCGTCTTTTGATTTTAAGAACTTATCATCATAAATCCAATTATCTATATTTTTATATTTATTGAAATGTATTAATGGTTTAATATATTGATAGTAAAAATCGCTACCATCTTGTATTGGGATAAAATAAGGTGGCGTATAAGTATGCAATAATTTACCATCATTAAATAATTTAAATATTCTAACTAACATAGTATAAGATGATAAATCAGCTGAACCTGTAGCAAAAGTACCTGTTGGTTCTATATCTGCAGGTATTACACATATATTATATACATTATATTCCTTGTCACCAATCTTACGTGTAAGATATATATTATAAAATCTTATAATACTTTCAGAAGATTCTTCAAAAATATCATTAATTTCAATTATAGAATATTTTATTTTTAACATAGTATCATTTCTGTGTTTTACGAATACAGGTCTTTCTATATTAGGATCTATTATTCTCATTACATTCATTAACTCTTCTATATGTTCTTCTGTATATCTTGATTTTGTTACAGGATTTACAAAATACTCTTTATTATTTATACATTTTATTAAATAATTATAAAGCTTAGGAGCATATATACATTCTGTTCTATATTTTGTAGTTCCTGGAATATAAACTTTAAGTCTTACCATGAGTTGTAATTTAGCCAAAGGATAATTTTCATCATCTAATTCTTCATTTGTTAATACATCAATGCTTTCACTACATTTATCAGCAACCCCAGAATAATCATACAAAAGATTTTCTACTATTTCTTCCTTAGTCATATGAAGTAATTTATTATCTTTAATTATTCTTTTTGAAGTACTTGAAGAAGATGATGAATTACCAAAATATTTTTTAAGCTCTAAATAAGACATATTTTTAATCTTATTATATTCTTCAATAACTGGCAAAGCTTTTTCATATTCTATGTTAAAAGTTTTTAATGCGTTATCTTTAATATGTATAGGATCTAAATCTCTGCCAATTACATGTTTTTTTCCATTAGAAAGTTCAAATATAGGTTTTTCAGGTGGCTTTGGACTACTATCTTTTCTTGTTGTAGTTCCATCTTTTTTAAGAGATTCTTCATACATTTTATATGATTTTTCATCATAATTTTTTTTTTCAATATCATATTTATCTTTTATTTTTTTAAATTTAGAATATTCTACATCATTTAAATAAAATTTAACTTCTTTAGCTTTAAATGTAGTAAAATCAATTAATTGTGAATATATAGGTTTTTTTATCCTTTTTAATTTTTTTTCAAAATCTTCAAAGAAATTTTCTAATGGGTCTACTATAGGAAGTAATTGTTTATCTTCATAATTTTCTATTATACCAGATTCAGGATTAAAACATTTATCTATATCTTTATAAAGTGTCTTATAATCATTAATTAGCTTTAAAGCACATGATAACCATTCAGGTGGATTAGGTTTTTTTAATCTATTTATAAAATACTTAATTATTTTTTCTCCATTATTCATATTATTATTTTCTAAAAATTTTATAAAATAATAAACAGGATTTTTTATATTATTAAGTTCAATAGTATTCATGATAGCAGGATATGTGTGATACATCATAAAATCTTTTGAAAAAAAAGCATTTATTAAATCTTTATTATATTTATCAAATAAGCTTTTAATTATAAATAAATTACTTTTAGTTTCATTAGATTTAATAACATCATTACTAAATATATTTTTAATTATTTCAATTTCAATTTCTAATATAGTTCCATTTATATCAATACCATCAATATATTCAGATAAAAACTCGCATATCTGTAATTCTGCTATTTTATTATTATATAATTCTTTATAATTGGGATTTTTATTTTTAATAAAATTATAATGAACTAAATCTATATTTTGAAATAATAAATGTGCTTTTGGTAATTTTTCTAATATAGCTTCATTATCATCATATTTTTCCTCAAGAATATCATAAGCTTTTGCATATATAGCTTGATATTCTTTACTTATAAAAGACATTTTTGTACCATCTATTGGATTTATATCAGAAGTAATAGTCCATCTTTCAACATCAGCAATTTTATTAAATGATGAAGTATATATTGCTTTTTCATCACTTGATACAGATTTGCGAGAAGACATATTTTTCTAATATATTAATATATAATATATTAAAAAAAATATTATAAATCCCTATCACAATAATTTATTTTTAATTATAATGATAATTATTAATTTCTTCAGCATAATGTTTAAACATTTCTATAAAATCTTCTTTAGTTCTTTTAGAACCATTATCTTCAAAAATCCATTGATCAATAGTTTTATATCTATTGAAATGTATTCCAAGTTTTATATATTTTATATAATTATTATCCAAATTTATATAATATGGGGGAACATAATTATGTAATAATTTACCATCATTAAATAATTTAAATATTCTAACTAACATAGTAAAAGATGATAAATCAGCTGAACCTGTAGCAAAACTACCAGTTGGTTCTATATCTGCTGGTATAGTACATATATCAAAAATACGATATTCTACACCTCCTATTACGCGAGACAAATATATAGTATTAAAACTTATAATACCAGAAAACGATGAATGAAAATCGTAATCACGAGCAATACACTCTCTTGTATCATAACTAATCTTTAATAATGTATCATTTCTATGTTTTATGAATACAGGTTTTTCTATATTAGGATCTATTATTTTCATTACCTTCATTAATTCCTCTATATGTTCTTCTGTGTATCTTGATTTTGTTACTGGATTTATGAAATACTCTTTATTATTTATACATTTTATTAAATAATTATAGAGTTTTGGTGCATATATACATTCTGTTCTATATTTTGTAGTTCCTGGAATATAAACTTTAAGCCTAACCATAAGTTGTAATTTAGCTAAAGGATAATTTTCATCATCCAATTCTTCATTTGTTAATATATCTATGCTTTCACTACATTTATCGGCTAATCCTGAATAATCGTATAAAACATTATCTACTATTTCTTGTTTAGTCATGCGGAGTAATTCATTTTCATCAATCAATCTTGTTTCAGCACTTGTAGGAGAATGTCCCATACGTTTTTTTAATTCTTTGTATGACAGATTTTTAATAATATTATATTCGTCAATTATAGGTTCAATCTTAGCATATTCTTCGCGAAAACGCAAAAGAACGTCATCGTCTATATGAATAGGATCTATTTGTTTACCTATAGTATGTACAACACCCCATGGAAGAGTTATTTTTGGTTTTTCAGGAGGCTTAGGAGAACTTCCGCGCTTATTTTTATCATATGATTCTCTAATATCTTTATAGTTTTCCCATAAATCATTATATTTTTCTTTCTCTTTTTTAAATTCAGCATATTCAACATTATTTAAAAACTTTAAATTCTCCTTAGGTTTAAAAGTTGTTAAATCAATTAATTGTGAATATATAGGTTTTTTAATTTCTTCTAATTTTTTCTCAAATTCTTCATAAAAATCATCTAATGGGTCTTTTATAGGGAGGAGTTTCTTATCTTCATAATTTTCTATTATACCTGAATTAGGATCAAAACATTTATCTATATCTATAAATATTGCTTGACAAGATTCATATAATTTTATATATTCATTAATCCATTCAGAGTCTCCAGTCATATTAGTTTTATTATTTATTAAAAATTCAATAATAGTTTCTCCATTATTCATTTTATTAAATTTAGTAAAATATATAAAATCTGTTAAAGCTATTATTTTATTATTTTTTTGATATCCTTGCGAAAAAATCTTTCTAATTTCTTCAAATATTTCTGTTAGAATTCTTGCTCCATCATTATTAGTTGATATAAAATTTTTTTTTAAAATTAAGTCAACTATAGTTTTTTTATATTTATTAGCTAATTTCAGAATTATCTGTAAATTATTTAAACCATTAATTGAGTGTATTGTATTTCTTACTTTGCTAAATCTATTTCTTAATATTTCAATTTCTGTATCTAATATGGTATCTTTATTTTCTGTATTTTCAATATTTTCTGTTAGTAATTCACATAAATAATATTCTTTTTTTTTTATAATTTTGTCATATAGTATATCACAATTTATTAAATTTTTTTTAATACAACTATAATAAATAAAATCTATTTCTCCAAATAATAAATGAACTTTTGGAAATTTAAAATATATTTGTTCATAACTAATATTTTTTTTCATAATATTGAAAGCTTTTAAATAAAAATCATAATATTCATCGCTTGTTGGTAATAAAGGTTTTCCGTTAATTGGATTAACTAATGGATTAGCTATCCAGTTTTCAACATCAGTGACTGTTTTAAATTTTTTAGCTAATCTAACACTTGATATTTGGTCATTTGATAATGATGTATATTTACTATCTGGAATACCTGTGAAATCATAACCTACAAATTTGTCTTTATTTTGATTAATCCATTTTAAAATTAAATTATATACGCCATCTTCTGATTCAGTAATTATTTGTATTTTACTATTATTTAATAATCCAGGAATTTTTTCAGAACTTCCATTCTTTTTTAATTCATCTAACCATGCTATAATACCTTCTTTGTTTTTATTATATAATTTATCTAAAGATTTATTTAAATCTTTTTCTTTTTTTAAAACAGAAGCCATATTAATATTCTAATATAGTCTAATATAAAAATTATTAAATTATTAATATATAAAATTATTAATTTCTTCAGCATATCTTTTAAACATATTTATAAATTGTTCTTTTGTTGTATCATTTTTAATCCAATATTTACTTGTTCTAAAGTTATTAAAATGAATAGATATTTTAACAAAACGTTGAATTTGTGTTACTGATACATAATGATAAGGAGGTACATAATTATATAATAATTTACCATCATTAAATAATTTATATATTCTAAATAACATAGTACTTGATGTTATATCTGCTGATCCAGATGCAAAATCCCCATCTATTTCAATATTAGCGGGTATAGTACATAAATTATATATATCATATTCTACGCCACCTAAAGTACGAGACAGATATAATTTATAATATGTTATAGAATTAATATTTCCAAAACTATTGTGTAAGCTATTATAATTAATTCTAGTAACTTTATATTCTAATTTTAATAATGTATCATTTCTATGTTTTACGAATATAGGTCTTTCTATATTAGGATCTATTATTTTCATTACCTTCATTAATTCCTCTATATGTTCTTCTGTGTATTTTGATTTTGTTACTGGATTTATGAAATACTCTTTATTATTTATACATTTTATTAAATAATTATAGAGTTTTGGTGCATATATACATTCTGTTCTATATTTTGTAGTTCCTGGAATATAAACTTTAAGCCTAACCATAAGTTGTAATTTAGCCAAAGGATAATTTTCATCATCTAATTCTTCATTTGTCAATATATCTATACTTTCACTACATTTATCAGCTAATCCTGAATAATCATATAAAACATTATCTACTATTTCTTCCTTAGTCATACGAAGCAATACATTTTCATCAATCAATCTTGTTTCAGCACTTGTAGGAGAATGTCCCATACGTTTTTTTAATTCTTTGTATGACAGATTTTTAATAATATTATATTCGCCAATTATAGGTTCAACCTTGGTATATTCTTCTCTAAACTTTGCTACAACATCATCTTTAATATGTATAGGGTCTATTTCTCTTGCAATAGTATGTACTTTCCCCCAAGGTAAAATTATAGTTGGTTTTACTGGAGGTTTAGGACTACTACCTTGTCTTGTTGTTTCATATAATCTTTGTGTATCTTGATATTTTTTCCATAATGCATCATATTTATCTCTTTCTATTTTAAATTCAGCATATTGAGCATCATTTAAATACTTTAAATTCTCCTTAGGTTTAAAAGTTGTTAAATCAATTAATTGTGAATATATAGGGTTTTTTATTTCTTCTAATTTTTTCTCAAATTCTTCAAAAAAATCATCTAATGGATCTTTTATAGGAAGAAGTTTCTTATCTTCATAATTTTCTATTATACCTGAATTAGGATCAAAACATTCAGTAACATCGTTATAAATAGCTTTATAACTATTGTAAATTTTCATAATATTTACAATCCAATCATGATTATTAGCATATTCTATATTTAAATAATCTATTATTTTTATTCCATCGCTAAATTTATTATTATCTATGAAATCTATAAAATAGCATATTAAATAATTATCTTCTTTAAATTTTTTTATTTTATCTGAATAATCTAAAATATTCATATAATTTTTATCAAAAAATGATTTTTTCAAATTAAAAACTAATGATTCAAGAAAAACAATAATCGTATTGTAAACCCCTCCATTAAAAGAACTTTTTAATAAAGAAATTTCATTATTTTTCATATCCAAAAATCTTCCAATTATAGTAATATATTCTCTTATAGACATTAGTTTGAATAATTCAGTAGCAAATATTTTGCATACAGCAAGTTCCATTTTATTAAATTTATATAATTCATTAACAACACGTTCGGCGCTGATTTGATATATACATAAATAAAAAAATATATCTACGAAACCAAATAAAATATAATCTTTAGGTAGAATTGTTTTCATATGTTCATAAGGAATCTTATACCTTTTTAATATTAAAAATGCTTTCTGGTATATACGATAATATTCCATATCCAATTTAAGCATAGGAGTATTTTTAATAGGGTGTATTTTTGAATTACGACACCATAATTCTACTTCAGCAATTGTTTTGAATTTCTTCTTAATTTGTGATGAAGGACTATTACTATTCTGTGTTAAAGATATAAAATTGCTATCTGGAATATTTGTAAAATTATAATTAGAAAATTTATCTTTATTATTTTTTATCCATTTTAAAATTAAATTATATACACCATTAGGATTTTCAGTAATAACTTGTATTTTAGATTTATTAAATATTCCAGGTAATTTATTATCTTTAGAAAAATCATAAACTTTAATTTTATCAAGCCATTCGATTATTTTTTCCTTATTTTGTGCATATAAATCATCGAGCTGTTTGTTTATATTTCTTTCGCTTTTTGTAAGAGAAGCCATAATTTATAATATTTATTATATATCTAATATATATTAGATTATAATTTAATATTTACGACTTTTAGTCTTTACTTTATCTGAATAGGTTTTAGTCTTTACTTTATCTGAATAGGTTTTAGTCTTTACTTTATCTGAAGAGGTTTTAGTCTTTACTTTATCTGAATAGGTTTTAGTCTTTACTTTATCTGAAGAGGTTTTAGTCTTTACTTTATCTGAAGAGGTTTTAGTCTTTACTTTATCTGAAGAGGTTTTAGTCTTTACTTTATCTGAAGAGGTTTTAGTCTTTACTTTATCTGAAGAGGGTAGATTGATATAATCAGTTTTAAATTTTACAATATTTAATATTCCATTCTTTTCATCATCAAAATGTATTAATCTTGATGAAAAAAAAGTATCTATATTTACGTTAGTATTTGGTTTAGGTAATACTATCTTAATATTTTTTTTCATAATTCTATATAATATATATAGAAAAAATATAAAATATAAAAATATAAAATAATATATATTACATATACACACAATATACTCTAAATATTACATAACTTACATAACTTATATACTAATTTACTGATTGTTATTAAAACTCTTCCAATAATTATTAACAATTCTACGATTCTTCAGGGAATAACGACCATCTCTTTTACGCATTTGAATGATGCGATTATTAATCTTAGATTGAATTTCATTACTATAATAATTCTTAAACTTATTATTAGTCTTATTGTTTAGAAGAGTAATATCATAATTGTCATTAAAAAGTTCTGTATATTCCTCCTCATTATACTCATCAATATTATTGAGAGAATTGGCAAATACATTCATGTTGTTAGACATTTGTATAATAATTTATTTACAAAATGTAATCAATTTTTAATAAAAATTAAAAAAAAATAGAACATTTTAATAATTTACTAAAATATTATAAATTTTATAAAAATAAATAATAAAAATTATTATATACTTCATCCTCCACGAAGTCTTAAAACTAAATGTAAAGTTGATTCTTTTTGAATATTATAATCTGATAAAGTTCTACCTTCTTCCAATTGTTTACCAGCAAAAATTAAACGCTGCTGATCGGGAGGAATTCCCTCTTTATCTTGAATTTTACTTTTAACCATATCAATAGTATCAGAAGATTCAACTTCTAATGTAATAGTTTTACCTGTCAATGTTTTAATAAAAATTTGCATTATATTATAATATTAATAAATATTTAAATATTTTTATTATTAATTTTTATATATTTTATTTTAGTAATTTTTTTTTGTTTATTTCGTTTGGGTTCCATGATATATATATCATATTTGTATTTGGTTCAGGGAGGATCTGTATAAAAAATCCATTATTTCTTAGGGATTCTACAACATATTTAATACAATCTTCTATTTTATATAATGGTTTTCCATATATATAATATGGTATTTCATAAAATATATTCATTCCACCAATAGTTGCTGTGTTTTTAATTTTTTTATGACATATATTAATTATATTATCAAAAGTAATATATTTAGAAAGTTCTTTTTTATCTTTTAGTGTATATAATTCAGCTAATGATATTTTAGGAGGCATTGTTTTAATATTATATATATATTAATATTATAATTCTTTTATCTTGTTATTATCTAACTCATATTGAGATAATACATAATGTTTTTTTCTTTCCATAAGTGTTATTGTAGTTACAACATCTTTTCTAAATCCATCTCTATAAATGCTTGTTATCTTATCTTGATCAATAGCATAATTAAAATATTTTAAATCAGCTACTCTTAAAATATTAACTTTTTCTCTATTATCAATATTGCCTGTTCCATTATTATATTCACCACTCTTAATATTAAAATATGGAATATTATTATTATTATTATTAGTAACTTCAGCAAAATCAGGATTAATATAAAATGGTGATTTATTATGTTTCATTGTTGCTGAATATATATCATCATTATACATTGTTTCTACTTTATTTTCAAAAATTAACATACCATTTATATAGAGTCTACATAAAGCACGATTTTTTGTTAATATATTGTTATTATCAGCAACTTCTTTAATTACAATTGTAACCATAAACCATTTATTATTAAAAGTTATATCATATATACCAAGCATATTTTTATTTTTTTCGTGCCAATCTAAATTAGGACTTTGAAATTCACAAGGTTTATAAATAGAATTATTTTGATATGAATCAGGTGATAAAATATTATTATAATCTATTGCCAAACTTGTACCATCATGATTTATTCTGACAAGAGGATTTTTTGTTATTAAATTAATATAATTAGTTCCATTTCTATATTGACAATTATAATTATTTTTATAACTATAAAATGTTTTTTCACCTTTATAAAATAGTACAATATCTTTTTTATTATTAATTTTGCTACTGTTTTCTCTTAATCTAGTTAATTTATTCTGATCTACATATAACCAAAAATTATAACTATATTCAGCACCCCCTTGTTGATTAATAGAAGGGGACATATCAATATAATATGGATGCAATTTATTAATAGTATTAAATTTAAGTTCTCCTTCAGCATAATCTAAAATTCCGTTAAATATCTCAGTCTCTTTTCTTATATCATTATTTCCTTTGAACATATGGCGTAGTTCTATTAAGTATATATTATATGCTACATATCCCATTAATAATAATATTATTAAAGATATTATAATTTGAGTAATAGGGTGATACTCCATTTTAAAAATTTTTATCTATCTAATTTAAATATGGAAATAAAAATAAATAAAATTTGTATATATATTTATATAAATTTATTAGTAGTATATAACAGGATCTGTTTTATTTAATTTATATATAGGATTTCGTATTCCATAAGCTGTTAAACCGATTGAAGAGAGCCCGCCTTTAATAGGTCCCGAACTATATTCTTTATATATATCATTTCTATTTAAATCATAATTAAATATAGTAAATCTGCTAAAGAGACCAGAAAATCCCAAAGGAACATCTGTAGGAGGTGTTTCCAATCCCCCTACATATAATGTCCCAACATGATTTAAATTTAATCTATTTGTATCTATTTGAGCCCCAGCAGAATATTCTTGTTCTTTAATATTTTTATTATTTATTGTTTCTACAAAATTTCCATCTATGTAAGTTGTTATACTTCCACCACCATTATCATTTATTACAATACCTACATGTACCCATCTTTGAATTGGTACATACTTTATTTCTATACCGGTTAAAAATTTATTAGTATATGTTCCAACTTTTATATCAGTAGTTAAAAAAGATGCTGTATTTATTTCGTTATAAGTTAAAGAAGTAGGATTTGAGTTATTTGTACCAAATCTAAATTCAATAGAATTTTTATTTTTATTAACTCTTATACATAAAGAAGATTTTTCAATTTCCTTTTGTTGATTATTCTTATCAGTTATAGTAGCAATATGTCTATATTCGCCGGTTTGTGATTGAATATCTAATATATATATCCAAAAACAATAAGATCTTTTGTTGCCATTACCATTATCTAATATATCGCTAAATGGTAGCTTACTATATTTAGTGCATAATAAAGGTGTTTCAGTTCCAGGTAATAATATTCTTTTTTGATATATTACATTATCAACTATTATATAATATATTATGTAACATACTATACCTGCTAATACTAAAAGAAATATGATAAAATATATAGAGCTTGAACTATTTGTAACAGTATCCATCATAACTTCTTTAGCATTTTCTATATTCATATTATTTACAGCAGTTGAAATTACTTCAGTACCTGTTTTAAATGCTTCAGAACTTTTATTTACAACAGGATTATTTACTATACTATCTTTAGTACTTGATACATATTCTTCAATTGATTTACTGATATTTTCTATGACACCTTTGTTTTCTTGGGAGGAACCTATATTATTCATATTTATTTTTGATTATCTAATTAAAGGAAATAAATTTTCTATTGCACAAATTAATATGATAATTTTGTATTTGATATAAGGGAAATTTAGTACATTTATAATTTTGCTTAATATTTTTTTTTTGTAATGATAAATATGTTAATATTTTAGTAAATTTTCCTAAATTATGAATAGCCCCTTTTTTGTATTTAAATAAAGATAATTGATATATATTATAAGCAAATATAGAAACACATATTTCATTATTATTTTTATACATATAATAATCATATAGACACATAATATCTATAAATTGTTTATAATACTCTATTTTATTCTTCTGCGATATATTTCGATTATTTAATTCAATTATTATATTTTCATGAAATTTTAAAGGTATAGCCCATTGTTCTTTATTAATAATTTTTATTACTTTATTTCTATCAAACGTATTTAAATATAATATATTTACATCAATGTCATCGTCAGGAACATCTTCGTATAATATTTCATCAATTTTTTTATTGAGATTATTAAATAATTTATTCAAATTACCTTTGGATATATCATATAATTTTTCAATATAACTTTTTGATAACTTCTTATTTTCATATTTAATATTTGATAAATAATTACATATTTCGTTTTTTGATGGTATCTCTAAATTATATATTTTGCATAATTTCTTAATATCGCCTATTTTTCTAATTATCTCTTCATTTGCAATACAAATTATAGGTATATTCCTTATTTTATTATCTAGTAATATTTTTAAAAGTGTTGTATTTATAGTTTTATCTGCCATATATATACAATCAAAATTATCGATAATTATTACCTTTTTTTTAATATTATTAGTTAATTGTTGTATAAGCGAAGATGTTGTACTTTTAAATATAATATCCGTTAATTCTGTAGAATTAAAGCAATTATTATTATTTATATTAATAATATCATAATTTATTATTGAACAAATTTTATTAATTGAATATGTTTTACCTATACATGTTTTACCTGTTATTATAATACAACTATCTTTTGATATTTTTAAATTATAATTAAAATTTTTCAACCAATTTAATATATCTTTATAGAATATTATATTACCACATAATATATTTAATAAATTGTAATCTTTTTCTGTATTTTCTTCCATAAGTCAATTTATTTCATTAATTCTATATTTTTTATATATTACATATATATACATTCAATTATTAATGTAAGTATAAATAATAGCAATGCCAATATTGGTAATACTAATATTACTGGTATAATTGTAGTTTCTTCATTATTATAATAGCCAAAATGTTTCATTTCTCCTTCTGAATTAAACATTATATTGGGTTTTATTACAAATATTAGTATAACTATTATTAAATATATAGAAATACTTATAATTTTTCTTGAAATCATTCTTTATCTACTACTTTAATAAGGAAAGAAAAAAATGAATAATATATTGGTAGTTATAATTACTTTATGTATATTATTATACATATTATACGTATTTGGTGTATATAATGAATATTTTACAAATTATTTATATGCTAGATATAATGAATATTTTACAAATGAAGATGATTATACATATATTAATGATAATATCTTAAACATTGACAAAAAAAAATTATTTCCAATAGTACATGCTGATTTAGTAAGTACTATTGATTATATGAAAAGATATGGTAAAATATCAAATATTCCAAAAATTAATACAACTAAATACAAATTTTTAATAGACCCTTATATATCAAAATATATATTAAATAATAATGTTAAAGTAAGCGATGTATATAATCAAGGAATATTTGTGTGTTTAAGTCATACAAGACTTGGAGTAGAAAAATGTATTTGGGATTTTACCGGAAAAACAATAGCATATATTTATATGAGCGATTATTTATTTATTCAAGCAATATTTAAAGCATATAGACAAGATATTACAAAAATAAAATTAAGAAAAATTAAAGTAGGTGATTTGAAATTTATAGAAAAACAATTTGATTATTTATTTACTTACGTTGTTATTGGTAGCGAATATATGAAAACATTAAAATATTCAAGATATTATATAAATGGATTAAAAGATTTTGATATATATAGGTTAAAATTATTCTATCCTGTAATAGAATATAATTATAATAGAATAAGATATTATTTTAATAAAGATGATAATGATAAAAGTTATGATATATTTTTAAGCGATGATTTAGCATTAATACCTACTATGAAATATGATATTATTCAAAATATTCAAACAATAGAAAATTTTATAACAAGATTAGAATTACCTAAAGATTATCTACAACAGACAGAAAGAAATTATGATAATATTAAAGATGATAAGAATACTATTAATCCATTAAATAAAGATATATATGCCTGTTATGGTAATAATAATATTATAAATAAGTTTGAATGTGACTCTCATTATACAAAAGAAGGAATTGAAAAAAATTATTATAGTATATGGGATAAAAAATGCTCTTCCAATAATGAATGTCCTTATTACAAATCTAATAAAAAATATAAAAATAATAGGGGAGGCTGTGTTAATGGATATTGTGAATTACCAATTGGTGTTAAAAGAATTGGGTTTACTAAATATAGCAGTGCTGAATATAATAAACCTTTCTGTTACGAATGTCCTGATACTACTGATTTAAAATGCTGTGCTCAAATAGAAAATAAAAATAAATCAACAAAAAATAATAATAATGATTATGCTTTTGAGAATGATACTAATGATAGGAAAAAAAATAATTTAAATATATTAATTTCTGTATTAGATTATAGAAATATATAATATGATTTTTAATTATCATAAAATATCTTATTTTAAGAGATATAATTATGTTATAAATTATATAAAAAAAAATATATTTGCTAATAATTATTATATATATTATTTATTATCAATAGCAATATCTCTTTTTTCTATTATTATTGCTATTATATATATTATAAAATTTGCTGAAAATATAAATCAAAAAATTAATAAACAATAATAAAAAATATTCTTATCATTCCATTAAAATATAAAATTATAGAAATATAGAATATAGCAATATGAAATATAATATTAAAAGGTCTCTTTTTACGTTAAACGAAATATACATTATTATATCATGGGTATTATTTATATTTGTATTAATTATATATTTCTATAAACTTATAATGAATATGTGATAAAAATTAAATATTCTTAATATATTTATACATATTTCAATAAAAAAATATAGTTATCTTTATACAAACTCTATATTTTTTTATATGCTGATATATATATTTTTGTGTTTTTTTCTCAAACTTCAATCCATGGAATATCAAACGACTTTAGATACGATGATGATGAATAACAAGTCAATGCTGGAGATACCGATAAATCAGGGGGTGTTTGGATAGATATTTGATAATTTGACATATAATCATATTCTAATTCCCAATCAAAACACAAATCCCAATTCCAATTTGCCTCTGTAGGAATTGATTGTCCATTATTGAAATCCTTCCAATCTTTATTAACAATCCTACGATTTTTATAAGCATATCGCGAATCTCTTTTGCGAGTAATAAGAATTTTATTCACATTATCATCTTTATTGTTCATAATTGACTTATTAAACTTATTAAACTTATTAAACTTATTCTTTCTAACTTTATCAATATTTACATACATATCACAGTTCTCATAATTGCTGCTCATGTTTAATTTATTGGTAATTTATATTTAGCAATTAGTCTTTGTTTTGTTTGTTGATTTGTGAATGATTTTATATTATTAAAAATTATCAATTTTTATCTAATTATATATATATTAGAACATATTTATATAATAATTAATATTAGTGCAATATATATAATTTAATATTTAATATTTATAATAGTTTCCTCATTTTTTAGTTGGTGTAAATATATGATAAAAAATTTTAAATACAATAATTTCCTTATTAGATTATAGAAGCATATAATATGAATGTAAATTATAGTAATATAACATTATTATACAATGTAATATCCGTAATCTTAATTATAATAATATTTATTATTGTAATTAAGAGATATTTAAATAATACAGATGAAAAAATAGAAAAATTTAATATGAAAGATGAAACTATAAATTATAATAATAAGTTTAAATATATGCCATCTAATACTCGCATTATGTATGAAAATACGGGAGAATATCCTTGGAATAGACATATAATAAATTCAAGTATTCCTTATGATGTTAATGTTAAAAAAGAGGCTGTAAATGTATATTATTATGAATTTGATAATAATACTTACAATGAAAAATTAAAAGAGGTTTTTAAAAATAATTGTAAGGATTTAATAATAGCAGTAGAAGGAAACAAATGGACAGAATGGAAAAATCCAAAAATTGAAAAAAATAAAGATAAAATTAAATTATTATTAAACTATTATAATAAAATATATAAATTCATAGATGAAAAATTAAACAATAATAAAATAATGGAATTACCTGGAAAAGATGCTAAACAAAAAATACAAATAGTTCATGATTTAATGCTAAGATATAGAAATAATGCTAATTATCCAGAATATTATATGTTTGATATTGATTTAATATTATATAGAGCAGGTAAATTTCAAGGAAAACATGTTAAAGTTGTAGCAATAACAAATAAATATACAATAAATGTTATATTAATTAAGATAATAGGTGTAATATCTGAAGATAATATAGTTTTACATCCTTTCAAAGGTTACGATATTAATAATAAAAATGATTTTAATCAATATGTTCCTATGAAATATGGTACAATAGAAAATGAAAGAACTATGAGTACTAAATATACATTTTATGTTAATGATACTTATATTGATAAAGAAGTAGAAAATATAATGTTTAAAAAATTATTAGAAGAAAACATACCTGAAGATATAGATATAAGTAATAATAATTATGAACCAACAAAAGAAGAACTTAAAAATAGTAAGAAAAATAGATGCTTAATGTAATTTATATATCTAGTAATATACAAATCTAAGCGGATATGCGTATATTTTATTATATTGATATGGCGGTATAGTATATGTTATATTAGTATTTATTTCCTTGGATTTTTTTTCATTATATTCTCTTACATCAGCACATACAATATATTCATAAAAAAATTTATAATATTTTTCATTTAACATTATAATATAATATAATTATCTATTTATATAATTATATATTTATATATATATAGATATGGACACGGATAAGAATATTGAAAAATCATTAAAATATATTCAAGCAATTATTAGACGTAACATATCATCTAAAAGAACAAGAAGTAGTAAATCATCATCTAAAAGAACAAGAAGTAGTAAATCATCATCTACTATGTCTTCAAAAAATATTTTTTTAAGTGAAACTATAGTTAATGATGATAATTTTAAAAATGCAAATAAAATATCTAAATTTTTAAAAAGTAAATTAATTGTTGATAAATATTCTCTTGATAATAGAGTACTATTTTTAAACTATATTATAAATCAATTAAAAGATATTAAAGACGATGATTGTTTAGAAAAAAAACTATTTACAAATAGTAATGGATATACAATAAGAAATATAATTAATTTAGAAAAATTAATTAGTAAAGATAATTTTAATGGAAAGATATATAAAACATCTATAATAAATACATTTGGTGTATTTCCGATAGCAACAAAAGTTATGAAAACTACAAAAGATAATTTATTTGAGATAAGTTTAATGGAACAGATTACTAAAAAAATTATTCAAAAAAAATTATCAAAACATTTTTTAATAATATATAAAAGTTGTATATGTAAAAAAACTGATATTAGCGAAAAATCAAGTTTAATTTCTGTAAATGAAATAGCAAATGGGGATTTAGCTTCTTTATTAAATAATCCAGATATAATATCGAATAATAATTTATTATATAATATATTATTCCAAACATTTATATCTATTGGAACATTTCATAATTTATTTTCTCTAATTCATAATGATTGTCATGGAGGTAATTTTTTATGGCATTATAATAATGAAAAAGGATATTATCATTATATTTTTAATGAACAAAATATATATCTAAAAGCATGTAAATATAATATAATGATTTATGATTTTGGATTAGTAGAAAAAATAAATAACGATAATTCACTTAAAATTATTAAAGATTATTGTGAAATAATACCAACATTTTTAAATGAAAATTATGATTCTGATGACAATGATTATTCGCCTAATATGGATTTTTCATTGGAAATGAATAATATCTTAACATTATTAATGAGCAAATTTAAAACATATAAAGAAGATAAATCTAATATAAGAATAGAATTATTTAATTTTTTAATTGAAAATGTATTTAAAAAAAATGCTGGAAATATTTTCAAGACTAAATTAACTAAATCTATGAAAATTATAAATAATACTCCTTACTACATAAATATATAAATAATATTTGAACATATATATAAATATATGAAATTGTTAAAACGATATATTGAATTAGCAGATAATGATAAGAAATATAGTATAGCTGGATTAATATTTGGTTGCGCTGGTTCATATTATGGTGTATATGCAAATGAACATATGGGTAAAATAATGTTAGGAGATTTTTCAAAAGAAAGATTAATTCTTTTATTGTATGCAAATATTTTAGCGATGTTTGCATGCTCGCTTAGAGGTGCTTGTTTTACATATTCACAAAATTGTATGAATATTAGATTGAGAAAAAATGTATACAATAAATTGATAAATCAAAATTCGCGCTTTTATGAAATAACACCTGTTAGTAAATTATTAGAATATATAAATAATGATGTTAGAATAGTTTCAGATAGTATTTCTCTAAATATAAATGTTATTTCGAGGTCTCTTGTTCATGTAATAGCTACATTATGGATGCTCAGTAAAATATCTTGGAAATTAACTATTATAGCATGTCTATTAATTCCTATAAATATAGGAATTTCTAAATTATATGAAAAGGCTAACAAAATATTAATGAAAGGGCAAGAAGAATTAAATAGAAATACAAATACATATATTCATGAAACAATATCACATATTTCAATTATAAAAACCTATGCTACAGAAGATATAACTAATATTAAACATGCTATATTTAGTAATAATCAATTAAATTTTATTTTTAAACAGACACTTGTGTATGGAATAAATTTATTAATAATTAGTAATATTCCAACATTTACAACTATTGGAATAATTATAGCAGCAAAATATTTAAATAATACAGAAGGTCTAATATCTTTTATTCTTCATAATCAAAGTTTATATGAAAATATAATGGCAATAATACAATATAATAATGAATTTTTTAAATGCAGAGAACCTTATAATAGAATAACAGATCTTCTTGATACTAATATAGAACAGCGTGGATATTATATACCTCTTAATAATAATCTTGATGGAAAAATAGAATTTAGGGATGTATATTTTAAATATGAAAAAGCAGAAAATAATTTAATAGAAAATTTTAATTTTAAAATTAATCCAGGTGAAAAAATTGCTATAATTGGTAGCTCAGGTTCTGGAAAAAGTACTATAATTAAATGTCTAATAAATATTTTGTCTATACAAAAAGGCAATATATATATTGATGACATTGATTTTAATACATATAATAATAAATGGTTAAAACAAAGAATAGGATATGTTGCTCAAGATAATATATTATTTAGTGATACAATAGCAAATAATATAGCGTATGGAATGGAAAATATTAAAGAAGAAGATATTATAAATGCTGCTATTAAAGCAAATGCTCATGAGTTTATATCAAAATTACCAAATAAATATAATACTATTCTTGAAGGTACTGAACTAAGTTCTTTATCTGGAGGGCAAAAACAGAGAATATCTATTGCTCGTGCCTTAATTAGAAATCCTAATATATTAATTTTTGATGAGGCTACATCAGCATTAGACCCTGTGTGTGAAGAATTGGTTCAAAGTACAATTAAAAAATGTTGTAATGAAAAGAATATTACAATGATTATAATCGCTCATAGACATTCAGCTTTAGAAATTGCTGATAAAATATATAGAATTGAAAATTCTGTCATTACAGATGTAACGAAAGAAATAAAGAAATAAGGTATACAACTATTTATAATTATTATTTTTCTTTTTATTTATTGTTATTAGGGATATTATAATGAATATTTATTTTATTAAAGATATACATTATAATAATAATAATATAATAAATGTTTCTTCAAGTAATAATAGTGATATATGTATTAAAAATCATTTAGATATAATAAACGCTTCTTCAGAAATTAAAATAATCATTAAGTATAATAATAACTTTAAAAAAAATATTATATTTAATTTAGAAAAATTGGATTCTAAATATATTGATGCTTTTATTTATAGAATTATACAAGGATTTTATACATTTGACAAATATAAACAAAATATAAAATCTCATAAAAATATATATTTTTATGTTCCCAAATTATCAAATGAGAATAAAAAAAATTTAATTACTATTATATATGGTTCTAACATTACAAGGAATTTAATAAATGAACCATCTAATATGTATACTCCTGATAAATTTTCGAAATATTCAATACATTTTTTTAAAAGTATAAAAAATATTAAAATAAAAGTATATAATGATAAGGATATTAAAAAATTAGGATTAAATTTAATAAATGCTGTTGGAAGTTCATCTATAAATAAACCACGATTTTTGATTATAGACTATACTCCTCCTAAATATAAAAAGAGTATATGTTTAATTGGCAAAGGTGTTACTATTGATACAGGAGGATATTCTCTAAAATCTTCGTTGCATATGAATAATATGTATATGGATAAGGAAGGAGCATCTATAAGTATTAATATTATATATATATTATCTAAACTAAAATATAAAAATAGAATAATATGTTTTTGCCCGCTTGTAGAAAATATAGTATCTAATTCAGCTATAAAACCGAATGATATTATTAAAGCATATAATGGACAAACCGTAGAGATTGTAAATACAGATGCAGAAGGAAGATTAATAATGGCTGATGTTTTAACATATGCTTGTAATAAATATAATCCTGATTATATATTTGATTTTGCAACATTAACAGGATGGTCAGAAAGAATAAATTGTCATAGTAGCTTTACGTATTTTACAACAAATGAAAAAATATCTAATAAAATAATTGAATATGGTGAAAAATATGGTGAAAAAAATATAAGAATACCAGCATGGCTTGAATATATGTCATATATAAAATCCAAAATAGCTGATGTAAAAAATCATGGATATGAATGTAAAAATAGTGATGGTCTTATGTCAAGTTTATTTTTAATGAATTTTATTCCACCAAAATACAGAAATAACTGGTGTCATTTTGATATTAGAATGTCTAATTATAATAATAATGTTAATATCGCTGATGGTTTTGCTACATATTTATCACTTGTTAAATATATATAATAATATTTATTATTTAACATTTTTTTTAGTAGACATAGGAACAGGTACTTTAACAGTAAGTTGCATATTTTTTTTCTTTTGTTTAGGAACATTATTAGGAACATTATCAGGAACATTATTAGGAACATTATCAGGAACATTATCAGGAACATTATCAGGAACATTATCAGGAACATTATCAGGAACATTATCAGGAACATTATCAGGAACATTATCAGGAACATTATCAGGAATATTAACTTCATTGTTATTTTTATTTAATTTTACTTTATTCCATTCTTCCGCAATTTTACCCAATCTTTCTTTGCTTGAAAGATTAGGAAATTTGTCTTTGAAAATAACTTGCTGTTCTTTCATAAATTCTTGATATGCTGAAAGAGAGTATTTTGGCTTTTCATCGATATTATTATTTGTTGATACTTTTTTAGTTTTAATTTCAATCTTTGTTTCTTTAATAGCTTCTTTAATATAATTTAGAATTTCTTTATCATTAAAATTATCAGACATATTGACAATTTTGTCCTTAACAATCGCAGAAAGAGTTTTGTTCGAAGTCATATTTAGATTATACATAATCTAATAAGATTTAATCAATTTTTATTTTTTTATTACAATATTATAAATAAATGAGCTTTACTACTATGACATTTGAAGATTTAAAATTAACACATGAAAAACAAAAATATAATATTCCACAAACAGAAGATACAGAATATGAAAATTATGGTGATATGTTCAATATGATGGGAAATTTTATGGATTTTTCTAATTATTTAAATGGTTTATCTGGTGATTTACCTAATAGTTTTTCATATTATAAAAATTATGGTAGAAGCAAAGAAACATTATTGAAAACATATGATAAAACAAAGAACTTGTATAATACATATGCTGTAGATGAAAGTGAAAAAATAAGAAAAATAAAAGATTTTTTTGATGAATTAAAGAATGTTAATTCGGCAACATATAGTAATAATGCTATTAGACCTATTTTATAATAACTTATAATATAATATAATATATATTAGAATAAATATATGATTGAAAGTTTTGAATTAGTAATAGTAACTACTATTATTTTAATATTAATGTTTATTGGATTTTTACCATTAATATATTTAAAATATTGTAAAGATTTGAACAATAATATAGAATTATACAACGCCATTTGTAATAACAACAAAAATATATATATTCAAGATAAACAAATTAAAAATACTTATATGTGGAATATATCGAATTTTCTATTTGAATTTGATAAATTAGATAGATATTTTAATTTTTCAAATGAAGGTAGTAAAACTGATAAGAAATCATTTAATCATATGTATAGTATAATTGATGGACAATTCAATATAATGAAAATTTATAATGATTATTTACATTATAATATACCTTTATTTATTATTTTATGGATAATATTTTTGTTAAATATATATAATATAGTTAATAGTTATGGTAAATATGAAAATGATATAAATGAAAATAATATTTATTATTTATATTCAACTTTATTTGCTTTCTTTAATGTTGCCATTTTTACAATTATTTTTTCTTTTATTTTAAAGAAAATTACAGAAATTTATAAAGATACTAACATATATGATTATGTAATGTTAATTAAAGAATTAGATATAATAATTAAGGAAGATAAGCAAGAAGAAAATAAAAATATTTTAACTATTATAGAAAAATATTCAGGTAATAAAATTAAATCTGTACGCGAATTATCTTTGAATGAAAAATTTATCAGAGAGTTAATAGATTTAAAAAATGAAAATAAATCATTATCATATTCTAATAGTAAAAATTATAAATTAACATTAGAAAATTTAGAAAAAATAGAGTATTATAATAATAAGGTAAATATTGATAATATAAATGAAAAGTTTGATAATATTACACGATTTATACCTGCTTATATAATATTAATTTTTATGTCAATATATATATTATCAAAATGTTTAAAATCTAACTTTACCGCTATATCATTTATAATTATTTTAATTTACACATTTTTAATTTCTATATATATTATTAAAAAGCATTTAGAATAATTTAATATTCTTTTTTTTCTTTATAAGGTATAAAGTACATTATATTTATAAAATGAATACATTATTATTTATAATGTTTGTTATGATGATAATAATATATATAAATGAATTAAAAAATATATCACTATCTTTATTTAAAATTTATTATATAGTAAATGTGTCCGATATTAATATTAAAAAATATTGTAATGATATTTATTGTGAAGCTGAAACAGCAAGATTTAAATTAGCAGATAATAGTTATAATTTAATATCTTCAAATGATATTTTCAATACTAAAACATATTATTATATGATAATGATATTAATTATATTAATATATTTAAATATATTTTACAATTTACTTGAATATAATAATATATTTTATCCATTAATCAATAATATTGATGGTAATATAATTGTTAATATTATAAAATTTATACCATATATATTATCATTTATTACATTAGTCGCTATATTATTTATAATAATATTAAGATATGTTCCATACGATAAAGAAGGTTATATTAATTATTTTAATTATAATGATTCATATTTAAAAGAAATTAATACATTAAATATTAATAATACATATTTATATATTATATTACCAATTATATCACTTGGATTAATATATATAATTCTATCTATTCAATTTGCCGAAATATTACATTATCCGGATGAAAATTATACTAAAGGTAAAAAATATAAATATTTGTGTGTTGGATATATTATAATCGTAATTATGTTTACTTATTTAATTTTAAATATAATAAACATAGTTTTATCATTTGCAGAAAATAATTATCCAAAACTTAATGATAATATAATTAATGTCATATCTAAAAATTTAAATAATAAAATTAATCAATTATCTTCAAAATATGATTCACGAAATATTGTCAAAGAATGTTATACAAGTGCTATATATAAATCAGAAACTGATATTAAACAAACAGACAACCTTTTATTATATGATTCTGTGCAAAATACTTATGAAACATCTATAACATTAGCAGCTAAAAAAAAAAAAATAAAAC
>Ga0194116_10000761_pt1 | contig 52605 bp, 50 predicted proteins | sample TA2MahsurfametaG_4_FD_148617 | JGI IMG/M metagenome (GOLD analysis project Ga0194116, IMG submission 148617) | Freshwater microbial communities from Lake Tanganyika, Tanzania - TA2015008 Mahale S9 surface | ecosystem: Environmental > Aquatic > Freshwater > Lake | place: Tanzania: Lake... | reverse complement strand
GCTCTATCAGCCCAAGATTAACCAGTTCAGCCCCCGTTCCCTCCAGCTTTTTTTCAAAAACTATGGGCATCCCAAAGGAGGTGTTTTCCTCCATTACATCCTGAATCAACTGCTTGTAGCGTGGTTCAAAAATATGCAGCCGCACTTTTTCTCCTTCAAATAGAACTATTTCAAGCGGAAAAAGAGGCAGGTATTTCATAAGCAGCTGCAAAGCTAATCCAAATTTTGTTTGGCCTTGTTTTTGCTGCTTATTTTCAAAAAGAATATGAAAAACAAATTCACCATCTTCAGTATCCTTGCACTTGTTGTTTCAGGCGCTCTTTTTCTTTCATCCTTCAAAACTGCCAAACTCAGCTCATCCAAAGTTAAGGTTATGCAATTAACTGCGGTGGAAAGTCTTGTGGGCGGAGGCATGACCCGTTCCAGGCTTATCTCCTCAACCGCCGATGGTAGCATCAACGAAGAGGATCTTGGTCATTTTTACAGTCTGGTGGGTATCAAATTTGACAATATCCGTTCCAATGACACGACCATTGCCCTTAAATTGGAAGAATACCTGAATGATGGCTGGGAACTGGTAAGCAGCACCACCACATTTGGGTCAAGCAGCGGTGAAAATGGTATTGTCATCACACGCTATCTACTGAAAAAGACTGTGGAATAATGCCATTTGGGTTACCTTTGCATACCAAAAATCATTATGTCTGAAGAAGTATATTTGGTGGGTGCCATGCGCACCGCTATAGGGAGTTTTAACGGAACCCTCTCAACTGTAAGCGCGCCAAACCTGGGCGCTGCCGCTATCAAAGCGGCGCTTGAAAAAAGCGGCGTTTCGGCAGATGCCGTTCAGGAAGTTTACATGGGATGCGTGCTGCAAGCCGGTGTAGGACAGGCGCCCGCCCGACAGGCTGCCAAATTTGCCGGAATTCCCGACAATGTGCCTGCAACTACCATCAACAAAGTATGCGCCAGTGGCATGAAATCCGTTGCGCTTGCTGCCCAAAGCATCATGCTGGGCTACAACGATGTAGTAGTGGCCGGTGGTATGGAAAACATGAGCATGGTACCGCATTACCTCACCAATAGCAGAACAGGTACCAAATACGGCAATATTACCCTACTGGATGGACTTCAACTCGATGGCCTGACCGATGTATACAGCAACACCGTAATGGGAACCTGTGCCGAACTTTGCGCCAAAGAATATGGTTTCAGCCGCGAAGATCAGGATGCGTTTGCCATCGGCAGTTATAAAAAATCTGCCGCGGCATGGGCTGCCGGTAAATTTAAAGATGAGGTAACACCCATAACCATTAGCACCCGCAAAGGTGATATTGAGTTTGCCGAAGATGAAGAATATAAGAATGTAAACTTCGACAAAATACCCGCACTCAAAGCAGTGTTTGCCAAAGATGGAACCATAACAGCGGCCAATGCCAGCACCATGAATGACGGTGCCGCTGCGCTGGTGCTAGTGAGCGGTAAAAAGTTGAAGAAACTGGGACTTAAACCTCTGGCTCGGATTGCAGGCTTCGCCGATGCCGAACAGGCGCCCGAATGGTTCACCACAACACCCGCCAAAGCATTGCCCATTGCGGCACAGCGCGCAGGTATTGCTGTTTCAGAACTGGAGTTTGTTGAGTTTAATGAAGCTTTCTCTGTAGTAGGATTAGCCAACAATAAAATTCTGGGGCTGAACCCCAAAAAGGTTAATGTAAATGGAGGGGCGGTATCGCTGGGGCATCCACTGGGGGCATCTGGAGCACGCATTCTGGTTACCCTTGTGCATGTTATGCAGCAGCAAAACGCCCGCTGGGGTGGGGCCGGTATTTGCAATGGCGGCGGCGGGGCCAGCGCGATGGTTATTGAGCGTTGCTAAAACTTATAATCACAGCAGGGCCAATAAACCGCTGCTGACTTTCGTTTATTCCATAATGATATTCCGCTGCTTTACCCTGCTTTTCCTGCTGATTTCCGGTAATTTTTTAAGAGCCGGTAGTGCTGACAGCCTAGCTATCAAGCAGCTTCAGGAGGGAGAAACTCGTCTAAAAATCATTGCACCGGAATTTATTGCTGCAAAAACAGATGCGGAAAGAATTGAAGCCGCGTGGCAGGTTTACCGTACACTTGATACTCTCCTTTCCCTGCCCGAAAGCTTTGACTACGGTTGGGACTCTTTAAAATCAAGAACCGTTTCTGTTTTGGTTTCACCTGACAAAAAAGTTAAGCTCTACACATGGAATCTTATCCTTAAAGACGGCAGTTTTAAGCATTTCGGGTATTTACAGACACGTAGAAAAAAGACCATAGAAACCTATCCCCTTATGGATACGACGGCCGTGCAGAGTAAAGATATTATCGATGAAGAACTTGACCCTGCTGCATGGTTCGGTGCACTGTACTACCGTTTAATCCCTTTCAAGAAAAATAGCAAAAAGATGTATTTGTTATTCGGCTTTGACGGGAATACCGCCAACAGCAATAAGGCTGTGATGGACGTGCTTTGGCTGTCAAAATCCACACCTATATTTGGTTATCCAGCTTTTCGGCAGGGTGAAGATGATCCCAGCACCGAATGCAGGGTTGTCATGGAATGCCACAACGATGTTAACCTGTCATTTTATTATGAGGCAGATAAGCAGATAGTGATTGCAGACAAGCTAGTACCCTCATTTCCGGAAGCAAAAGACAATCCATATTACTACATACCCAGCGGTGATTATGATATTTACAAAAGAAACCGCAAGGGCACCTGGATTCGCCGCGACCTGAAAGATTGGGATCTGGGACAGGGGCAAATGCGGCCCTCGCCTGTAAACCGGCCTATGCCGCCGGCACCTGCCGATAAATAACTTGATTTTACAGGCAAATGCCAATAGTCTGCATTTTAGCGGCTGTTTCTTCCCACTCCAAACCCGCATCGCTTTGGGCGTTGATACCGGCGCCCGCATGCAACACTGCAACTTGCCCTCTCCACTCACAGCAACGGAGATTTACCCACAGATGCGGCCTGTCTGCTCGGTAAAATCCGACATAACCGGAAAACAGATTTCTGCTTTGTTTTTCGTGGTTGGCTATGATGGACAATGCCTTGTCGCGCGGAAGCCCACCCACAGCGGGCGTGGGATGCAATTCAGCAATAAGGTGCGGAATATCCTTTTCTTGCAGTGAAAAGCGATATTGCTTTACCAGATGCCGCAAGGTGCCTGCCCTAACAGCGTCAGCGGGCCCGGTCTCTATTATATGAGCTCCCATTTTCGCCAGTATCTGCCTTAGAAACTGCTGGGTAGCGGTATTTTCCTCTTTCTCTTTGCCTGTCCAATCAGACTGCTCATTCACCAAGGTTCCCGCCATAGATACCGTTTTCCAGTCAGCCCCTTCGGGCTGAATCAGGATTTCAGGTGTTGCACCCAGCCATGTTCCAAACTGTGCGTGACAAACAATGCTAACATATGCATCAGGATAACGCTCACAGGCTGCTAAAAACGCATCAAACAGTGAAAACCGGGTTTCACAAAGGCTTTGTCGTGCGGCAACCACCTTTCGCACCTGCCCCAGAGATATTTCATGTTGTATGTGACCAATATATGCGCCCCATTCTGCGCGGTTCATTACAGAAACATCGATGGTTTGGTAGGACTCAGCAGTGGTTGTAAGGCTCCGCAGCAATGCAATATCCGATATGTATTCTCCTTGTAAATAAAAATGCCGGAGATTCCCGTTCCAAGGACGAAATACAAATCCATCCTGCATTTGAGATTCTGAAATACAGGAGCATTTAAATTCACCCCGAATTCCTACAGGAGAGGAGCCGGGTTCCCGCCATATAGCAAAGCCCGCACTCATGGTCTGGGTAACACCGCTAGTGTTATGGAGCCCTTACAGATTCTGCTTCCTTGTTGGTTGTAAATACTAACATCCCACACCTGAGAGCTTTTTCCGAGATGAACCGGCGTGGCCTTCCCGGTCACTATTTCACCCCTAAATGCAGATTTCACATGGTTGCAAGTCACTGATTGACCAAAAGCCATATATTTTTCACGGTCAAGGTAAAGATTACCGGCCATACTGCCCAGCGTCTCAATCAAAGACAAAGATGCACCTCCGTTGAGCATTCCCAGTGGTTGAATGGTTCGCTCATCCACAGGCATTTCAGCACAGAGATAATCTGTCCCTATTTCTGTAAAGACAATACCCAAAGAGGTATTTAAAGTATTTCGACAATGCTCGTTAAGCGCCGTCATGGTTATATTTGCAGGGTCAAAAAAAATGGAGTCCAATCTGCCGCAAAATTCAGCCTCAGCCACCACAAAAACAATTTATTTAATCCGACATGGTCAAACCGATTTAAACAGGCAGGGCATTATTCAGGGATGCGGTGTTGATACGGATTTAAATGAAACCGGGAGGGATCAGGCACAGCGGTTCTTTGAAGCCTACAGGCACATAGATTTTAATTCGGTGTTTGTGAGCCGGCTGAAAAGAACTCACCAGACGGTTGAACCGTTTATCCGGGAAAAAAAATCAGTTCATTTCATTATACCTGAACTGGACGAAATAAACTGGGGCATTATGGAGGGTGTGTTTCCCACAGAAGAGAGCCATGCCTCATTTCATCGCATGGTGGCTGAATGGAGAGCCGGAAATTTACATACAGCCGTAGAAGGAGGGGAAACACCCACAGAGTTATATGAGCGTCAAAAAACAGGCTTACAAACCCTCGAGAAACATATAACGGATAAACCGGTGCTGGTTTGTATGCACGGCAGGGCCATGCGCAGTTTTTTGTGTTTACTGACTAATCACCCATTGTACCTGATGGATGATTTCGAGCACACTAATGTTTGTTTGTATATCCTCGAAAAAAACAGCACTGATAAGCACTACCGGATTATACTCAACAATAGCAGTGCGCATCTGGCCTAGGATACCCTAATTTTGCCCATAATGAGTAGCAAAATCAATATCAGTGTTATTGACCGGGAAGGTCAGATACATCAACTGACTGTTCCAGTAGACATGAACATAAACCTGATGGAGGTTTTCAAAATCCACGAACTGAACGTTGCAGGAGAATGTGGCGGCATAGCCATGTGTGCCACCTGTCAGGTATACGTTGAAAGCAATCATGAGCTACCTGAACCATCTGACGATGAACTGGCCATGCTGGACCAGGCGTTTTTTGTAAAAAACAACAGCCGCCTGGGCTGTCAAATACCCATACATCAGGAATTTGAGGGATTAACTGTTCGACTAACCCCTGAAAGCTGATATTTTTTAGTTTTTCTTGACACATCCATTATTTTAAATTATCTTCGCGGTTCTTTTTTCGGAAAATGGCAAATCATAAATCTGCAATCAGACGCATCAGGGCTAACGAAGCCAAGCGAGATTTGAACCGCTACCAGCATAAATCTGCCCGTAGTGTGGTAAAAGCAATTCGCAAAGTTGAAAACAAAAGCGAAGCAGAAGGATTGTTGTCTAAGGCTTTCAGCATGCTCGATAAGTTGGCCAAGAAAAACATCATTCACAAAAATAAAGCCGGTAACTTGAAGAGCAGCTTGAAAAAGCACGTTGATTCACTGGCTTAATTAATAAAAAATTCTACTTCAAAGCCACCCTTAGGTGGCTTTTTTTATGACTTTTTCACAAGCTTACGGCAATTTGCGCAAAGCCATTTCTTCTCGGCAAACAATGTTCTTGCGGTTCCTTTGGCATCGTTCATCAGACAGAACGGATGTTTATCACAATGTGGCAAGCCAAGGTTATGGCCAATTTCATGCAGGGTTACCAGTGTTAAAAATGTGTCTCGTCTAATATTAAACTGTTTCAGCCTGTGGTCAGATACAATGCAGGCTTCCCCTGGTTTGTAGCCCAGACCAAAAATACCCCAATGGGGATATTGCCCTTTTTTCGTAAACACATCATAGGTGGTAACACCCAATATACGGTCGCAATGAACCGGTTTCTGTTTTTTTAACCATCCCAGCATTGCGGAAGCACTGTAGCGTTTTGTATCTTCAAGCAGACAACTTGCCGGCATCTGTGCATTGGGGAGCACCTGGATTTTCATGCCATAAAAAGCATTCAATTCCCTTGACAACAAAATTATTTGCCCGCTTTTAATTTGCCCCAGGGGTAAAATAACGGTTACAGAAGAATCTTCTGTTGTTGGTAAACCTGTTTTGGGTAAATCAGATTCGCAGGACAGAAAAAGAAATAAACAAAAGAGATAAAGACAGCGGTTCATAATTAAAGAACGCTGAAACTGACTTTTATATTGTTATTCACCATGCACCAGCGTGCCTACAGTTTCTCCCCGTAACAGACGGGCAAAATTACCGGGTTTGTTCATGTCAAAAACAATAATGGGCTTTTTATTCTCCTGGCAAAGGGTAATGGCAGTCATGTCCATTACTTCCAGCCCTAAATCATACATTTCTTTGAAAGAAATAGTATCAAATTTTTTGGCATCCGCCACTTTTTCTGGATCGGCTGAGTAAATACCATCCACACGGGTGCCTTTGATAACCACATCTGCCTCAATCTCCACAGCGCGAAGGGATGCCGCCGTATCTGTCGTAAAATAGGGATTACCAGTGCCCGCACCAAAGATCACAACCCTGCCTTTCTCCAGATGCCTCATAGCTCTTCTGCGAATAAAAGGTTCTGAAATCTGTTCCATTTTAATTGCTGAAAGCAGCCTGGTTACCAGTCCTGCCTTTTCAAATGCACCCTGCAATGCCATTGCATTGATCATAGTGGCCAGCATACCCATATAATCACCGGTTACACGGTCCACTTCACCTCCCTGGGCGCCTTTTAAACCTCGGAAGATATTTCCTCCGCCAATTACAATAGCTATTTCCACACTCAATTCGGCTGCGGCTTTCACTTCCGCTGCATATTGCTCGAGCATCTTGGGATCAATGCCATATTGCTGATCGCCCTGCAGGCTCTCACCACTTAATTTCAGGAGTACGCGTTTGTATTTCATGATGGTTTGTATAGGTGAAAAAAAATCCCCCAAATTTGGGGGATTTTTTTGAATTGTTATCATCCTAACTGAATTCTTTTAAATTGTTTTACGGTTAATCCGGCTTCAACATCGGTGAGCATCTTACCAACAGACTTGCTATTGTCCTTTACAAACTCCTGATTCAGCAGTGTACTTTCCTTGTAAAACTTCTCCACTTTTCCTTGTGCAATTTTATCGAGGATGGCTTCAGGCTTACCTTCTGCACGTGCTTGTTCCCGTCCGATTTCCATTTCGCGGGCAACAACATCGGCAGATACATCCGTCTTATCTAAAGCAATAGGATTCATGGCAGCAATCTGCATGGCAACGTCTTTGCCAGCAGCAGTGTTAGCCTCGGAGGGGGCATTGTTTAATACAACCAGTACACCAATGCGGTTTGCACCATGAATGTAAGAAACAACATTTTCACCCTTTACCACTGCGTAGGCAGTAACATCAATCTTCTCACCAATCTTGGCAACTTCATCCATTATACGATCTGCAATGGTTCCACCTGAAATCCTCAAATTCTTCAGATCATCCAGAGTAGAGGACTCTGCTGCCAATGCAGCTTCCGCTATCTCGCGTGCAAAGGCAATAAATGCTTCATTTTTACCCACAAAATCAGTCTCACAGATAAGTTTGATGGCAACGCCTTTTTTGGCATCAGAGGAGGTTACTGCAATAACAGCACCCTCAGCAGCTGCGCGGTCGGCGCGGCTAGCAGAAATTTTAGCTCCTTTTTTACGTAGGTAATCCATGGCCGCTTCGAAATCGCCTTTGGTTTCAGTAAGGGCTTTTTTGCAATCCATGAGACCGGCTCCGGTCATCTGGCGCAGTTTATTTACATCAGCAGCACTAATGCTCATAGTTTATTTATTAAAATGATGCTAAATTATTGGCTAAAGATCGGATGGGGCTTCAGAAATGACAGCCTCTTTGTTTTCAGGGGCATCTTCCTCAGGCCTTTCGCGACGACGTTCCTGAGTTCCTTCTATGATGGCGTCGGAAAGTTCTGAAGTAATCAAGTTGATACTTTTTGATGCGTCATCATTTCCAGGGATTGCAAAATCAACCATAGTAGGATCAGAGTTGGTATCAACCAGACCAAAGCTGGGAATACCAAGACGATGACTTTCAGCAACGGCAATGTGCTCGCGCTTTACATCAATGATCAAGATAGCCCCGGGCAATTTGCTCATGTCTTCGATTCCACCGAGCATACGGGCCAACTTGGCTTTCTCACGATCAAGCATGAGACGCTCTTTTTTATTGATTCGCTCGAAGGTGCCATCGGCGGCCATTTTATCGATGTTCTGCATACGCTTGATGCTTCGGCGAACGGTTTGGAAATTGGTTAACATTCCACCCAGCCAGCGCTCAGTAACGTAAGGCATATTGGCACGCTTGGCGTGCTCAGCCACGATTTCCTGGGCTTGTTTCTTGGTAGCAACAAAAAGAATTCTGCGGCCTGACTTGGCAATATTGCGTATAGCGGCTTTAGCTTCCTCCAGTTTGGCTTCGGTTTTTTTCAAATCGATGATATGGATACCATTCTGCTCCATGAAAATATAGGGAGCCATTCTGGGATTCCACTTGCGGGTAAGATGACCGAAGTGAACACCGGCATCCAGAAGATCTTGTTGGGTATATGCCATAATTTTTCTTAACGCTTAGAGAATTGGAAACGTTTACGGGCTTTTTTCTGACCGCTTTTCTTGCGTTCTACCACACGAGAGTCGCGGGTCATGAAGCCGGCGGCCCTTAGGGCAGGTTTAAATTCAGCATTCAAATCGGTGAGTGCTTTGGCTATACCCAAACGGATAGCTTCAGCCTGACCGCTGATACCGCCACCGCGAACATTCACATTCACATCAAATTTGCCTTCATTATCGATTACCGTTAGTGGGCTGGAAATCGCAGTCCTGTGCCAAGGCAAAGGGAAATACGTTTCAAAACTGCGGTGGTTAATGGTAATGGTGCCGTTTCCTTCTTTGAGATAAACGCGGGCTACTGCCGCTTTTCTTCTTCCTGAGGTATTTTGCATAGTTTGGCTCAGATATCGAATTTCAGATTTTTAGGTTTTTGCGCTTCGTGAGGATGCTCAGTTCCTTCATACACGTACAGGTTTGTAAACAACCTGCTGGCCAGGCGGTTCTTTGGAAGCATACCTTTTACAGCCATTTCAATCAGTTTTGCAGGCTTCACATTCTTGGCCAAAGTGGAGTGCTGACCGCCGGGGTAACCGGTGTGGCGCAGGTATTCTTTGGTACCCATCTTGTTGCCCGAGAGCTGAATCTTCTCGGCATTAATAACGATTACGTTATCTCCGCAATCTACGTGCGGGGTAAAATCGGGTTTGTTCTTGCCGCGCAATACGAAGGCTATTCTCGATGCCATGCGACCCAGATTCTGACCCTCAGCGTCCACAACAAACCAGTGTTTGTTGACAGTTGCCTTATTGGCCGAAACAGTTTTATAAGTACTTAACGGATTCACGTTGTGCGTTCCCTTTTATTATTTTTGGGGTTGCAAAAATAGCCAAAAACATTTGCTAAAACAAGTTAAACCGAACTTTTTTTAGCAAAGGGAAAATTCAACGGCTAATTCAGCAGCTAAATAAGTTCTGGAGGCAGCAAATCCTACCAGTCTTCCTCGTCGGGTTGGTAAGGACCGCGCAGAGCTCTTCCGAGCCCATCAACAAATGCTTTCACGTCCCGGTCGGCAGCCAGCAGGTAAATATCTGTATTCTGGTAGCCTTTTTTCACCCGCATGTAATATTCATGGTAGGTTCGTATCATCCTGGCCTCAGCCCCGCGCTCAACTTCCACATGCACAAAATTTCCAAACTGATATTTGTATCGACTTTCCTGAAAGCGAATAGCCATGCGGTACTCCATCATTCCGGATTGTTTTTTATTAAAATTATTGGTCTGAATCATCATGGGGGTGGTAATTTTCATTACAATCTTGTTTCCAACCACATTCTCAAGTACCCATGTTTTGTCTTTAATCTTTTCTTTGCCAAAACGTCTTGTGAGGTAACGCATTGCTCGCCAGTAAAGACTATCCGCACTGCAAGTTTCACAATTTTCATCGTCTACCACGCCGGAGTAATATATAATTTCTCTCAACGAATCATAAGGAGGCACAAACCGTTTGTAGACTACACGCGGCTTAACCGCAGCATCCTGCGAACCCTGCTCCTCACCCCAGCCACCGCCGGATGATGCAGCGGTGTCGCGGGAAGTGCTATCTGCGACTCCCGTACTTCCCCAATCGGAGCCCCATCCCTGTGCCGATATTGTCTGAAAACAGCCAGCCAACAGAATGACTGCCGGAAGTAATGTCTTTTTAAAAGTACTCATTTCTATCATGTGTCTCTTTCTTGATTTCAAAAGATGTATTAAAATTGGCCGCGAATATAAATTGTGGACGCAGGGTGTCTTTATCCGCATTGTCTGTATTGTGCAATAAAGTAAACGTTCAATTATAATTTTTATTGCGGAGACTGTAACCTGCCTTTCGAAAAAATGGCCGGTTTTGGTCGGTTTTTTCTCCAGGCAATTTGCTCCGTAACAGGCATTTTAATCACATCCCGGCATGTCTCACTACAGCAGGCCTCCCACTTGATGGCACATTCACTGCATTGGATAAACAAAATATGACATCCTGTATTGGCGCAATTTATATGCGTGTCGGCAGGGTTGCCACACTGGTGGCAGTTTGCAATCACTTCATCACTTACCCGTTCACGAAGACGCTGGTCGAATACAAAGTTGACCCCGTGAAACTTATTGTCCAGCCCTTTTTCTTTTACCTGATCTACATAATGAATAATACCGCCTTTGAGGTGATAAACTTCACTGAAGCCGTTGTGTTTCATCCAGGCACTTGCTTTTTCGCAACGTATGCCCCCTGTGCAATACATCAGAATACGTTTGTCCTTTTCCTCTGCAAACTCATCAATTACACCCTGCAGCTCATCTCTGAATGTATCTGACTGCGGACAGCGCGCATTCTCAAACCGCCCCACTTCACTTTCGTAATGGTTGCGCATGTCAATTACAACCGTCTGTGGATCTGAAATCATGTTGTTCCATTGCTCAGCTTCCAGATAATTGCCTGTAGCAGCAGGATTAAAACCCGGGTCATCAATACCATCAGCCACTATCTTGGGCCTTACCTTTATGTCGAGTTTGTAAAAACCTATCTGCAACTCTTCTATGGCAGTGTTTAAGAGGATGTTGTGCAGAAAATCAATTTGGCTGATTGCGGCTTCAAATGCCGGAACATTTTCAGTGGGCAGTGCAATCTGTGCGTTTATGCCTTCTTCAGCCACATAAATCCGCCCTACCACCCCAAGTTTATACAATAAAATATAGAATTCATTTCTGAAAAGGGCAGGATTTTCAATGGGATAATAGCGGTAGAAGGAGATGGTGGTATATGGCCTTTTATCAGCCAGCAAACGCGCCTTAAGCTCCTCCCGGTTCACTCTGTTGTGCAATAACATGGTCGGGAAAGAATTATTTGGCTGGCAAATTTACAGCATACACCACCCCGCCGCCAAAGTTGCTGCACAATAAATCAATCTAAACAGGCGTTACCCAAAAATAAAATTATGAAAAATATACTTTATTTAACCTTTCTGCTTATCCCCGCTTTGCCTTTGCCGGCAGAGTCTATCAAAAAACTTATTGAAACAGGTAAGGTAAAAGCATTGCTGAGGTCGACGGGCGGACATCAGGAGAATTGCATTGAAATTAAATTGAAAAATATGACCTCTAGTGCAATTGTTGTTGACGTAGAGCCGGGCAGACGCCTGGAAGCCGTCACAGACTCGGCAGACCAGGATCTGCTTATTGTGAAAAACCAGTCCATCAGACTTGCCGCAGGTGAAACTTTTTTGGGGAAAATATTCGCTTTTTGCTGTCAGAAAAAAGACCGTTCACCTGCGAAAGACCACGCTTTTAGGGTGGGGGCCATGGCATCGGCTGCGTTGGTAAAGCTGGCCCAGTTTATCAGTACAAACAACTTCACGAGTGATGCTGTGCAGAATTCAATTTGGGTATTATCTGACAAACACAACCTTAGCAGTGTTCACGAAGGCAATCAAATGGAAAATACAGATTTGAGAAGGATGACAGCCGATCTGGCCGGCATAGAAATGCCTTGGTATTACATCAGCTACAAAAGCATACCGGGGATGGTTTTCTCCGATAAAGCTTCGGCCCTTTCCGGAAAAATTGACTACAAACTAAGCACCAATACTTCCGTGACAATTATTGTGAAAAATACTAATGGCATGCTGATAAGAACCCTGCTGGAAAACAAACCTCAGCAACCCGGCAAACAGAATGTACCCATATCTTTTCCCGTGGCAGGTTTAAGCAAGGGGAAATACCAAATTTTAGTATTAGATGATAATACGAACCTCATCCATAGCCGAGAATTTGAACTTTAGTGACGGCTGCTGTCTACCACCATTACCCAAACTGGCATTTCGTCAGTTGGGTAGTGGTGCTGATGCATAAAAAAACGACTGTTTAACGTATCTAAATGAGCCATATTGCTCACGACCAGTGTATCTCCGCTGTTGTACCTATAGAAAGTACTCGTCTTTAATTCAATACCCTTTTCCGACATTACTGTCTTGTAATACTTTTCTATTGGATGATATTGCCCAACATGCCAGATTGCCTCAAAAGGAAGTTTGGCATTTTTTTCAGCTTTCTGTAAAACTGCTGCGGGGCTAACACCAGTATTGGTTGTATTGTGATGAAAATTCTCGAAATATCCAAATGCTACCATGGCTCCAATTAGAAGCAAGCCCACAATCCGAAAACGAATATGGGAATTTTCGCATAATGGCATAACAACACACATGGCCATAAGCGGTATAGCAGGCGCCAAATACCAGTAAATACGGGTAGCCGACAAACTGACAATGATTAGAAAGAGAAGAATGCCAATCAATAACCGGTTATGAACTGTTTTAAATCTCTCTTTTTTGAGGATAAATCCGGTCATAAACAACAGTACAAAAAAACCTGTAGAGTATTGACTCCACAATATCTCTGTGTAATAATACCATTTAGAATCGTGCCCTTCGTTAGGCTTCAGATAACGGCCTGAAAATTCATTATCCAAAACAGCTTGTAAATAACCGGGGGTATGCCATTCGTGCAGCCCATAATACATAATAACGGATGACACGGGAATGAGCGAAACCAATGCAATGCTTCTCATTGTTAACTCTGCACGGGGTTTTATTACAAATCCCATGGCAAGCCAGCAAGGAAGCCACATAGCCGCCGCAACACCTTTGGTTAGAAGGGCTGCCGAAAACCATATGGCTGTATATTTTAAAAATTTTTCAGCCTTAGGGTTTTCAAGATAATTCAGCCAGGAAAGCGAGGTCAAAAATATAAATAATGTTAGCAAGGCATCATAATCACCCGTTCTTACCACATGATAGGTATTAAATCCGCCACAGCCAAGCATAACGGCAATCCAGGCAGCGGCAGGGATAAAACCAAATCGTTTTTTTAGGTATGCAAAACCCGCCCAGAGAATCATACAACCTGCAATAGCAGATGGCAGGCGAATAGCCAGTAATCCTGGGCCCAGCAGCTTCATGCAGATCCATTGAAATAAAATAAGCAAATGCGGTTTGGTATTCCAAAAATCAGGTGCTCCATCGAATGTAGTATACCGAAGATTGCCTGATTCCAGCATTTCCAAAGCATTGTTGGCCTGCCTGCTTTCGTCCCACAGATACATAGGAAGCGCATCCAACCGGTAACATAGTACCCAAAAAGACAATAACAACAATAAAAGGGAATAAATCTGCTCAGCTAAGTGCCCTGCATCTTTACCTTTGAGCTCCATCTTCCCTATTTAATATCAGGGTTCGGTGACCAGCATTTTGGCCGAGAGCGACTCTCCGCCATTGTAAAGCTTCACAAAATACATTCCCGCAGTCACTCCTGCCGGAATGCGGATACGCCCGTCAGCAGTTTGTCCGCCAGAGCAGACGTTTCCTGATACTGAAAAGATCATATAGTTGTAAGTCTTACCTGAAGGCACGCTTACAAACCAGTCTGAGCCAGCTTTTACAGGAACCGGATAGGCATTAACATTTGTCTTTGCCAATTTGGAAGTACCTACATGACTGATCAATACGGGAATATCGGCAGTATCCTTACAGCCGTTGCTGTTGCCGGTTACCACCAGTTTTACGGTGTAATTGCCTTCATTCGCGTACTGATGCGTTCCGGGTAAACCATTGGTTTTACTACCATCACCCCAGTTCCACTCAAATGTTAGTCCTGCTGTGGTTATGGGTGTACAAACCAATGTTCTCTGCCAGCGAAGCTGCCAGGTAAAGCCAGCAGTAGGACGAGGTTTAATGGCAATGGTAAGAGGTTTGCGTACACTATAACATCCGTTTTTCTCGGTTGCGTAGTAGTAGGTCATGGGGGACAAGAGCGGTCCTGTTGTAATTTGGCTACCCTTGAAAAAGGAGGTGGAGGAGGTATCTTCATAATACCACCAAACATTGCCACCGGTCACATTTACCTGAAACAGGCCTGCTCCTTTTGAACATACCGGATCTGACTTTACCAATGAAGGAACTGGTGGCACATTTACAGTAACCTTCACACTATCGAAGTTGGATGCAATGCATTGTTCCTCAGCTGATTTCAGGTAGTAAGTGGTATTTGATTGCAGGTTTTGAAAAACAGGTTTTGTGCCAACGTAGATAGGATTAAGTAAATCTGTTTTCCCATACCAATTCAAACTTCCCCAGGGAATGCTAATGTTAAATAATACTGAATCACCGGCGCAGACAGTAGGATTAGTCTTGCCCGAAACAGCAGGTGGCTGATATACGTGTAATGTGGTAGATTCGCGGCTGCTAGCGCAGGTTCCATTCCATACCTCCACAAAATAATCGTAGGTTCCCCGTCCCGAGGGAACAAAAGTATAATTCTTCCCAAAAGCAATGGGTGTGCCACCTGTGGGCTGGCTGTACCAACGAATGGTGTCGTTTCCGGAAGCACCCAGGGTGAATGATTTACCCGCACTGAAACACGTAAAGGTATCCGCCACCACTGTTGGTTTCTGGGGTGCATAATTGTTGCTCACAAAAGCCGTTACCTTAATACGGCCACCTTTATTAAGGCATCCATTGTTGTTGGCTTCAGCGAAAAGTACAGTATCATTGAAAAGTGGAGCCGTCTGGTATACTGTACCTGTTAACAGGCTTCTACCTCCTGTTGATGCAGTGTACCAGTTTATCAGCCCGATATTGGTTGAAGCCTGCAGATTGGCCGCAGCGCCCTGACAAACGTAGGCATCCTTTACAGTAGGTTTATCCGGATAATCATTGACATTCAAATAAATTTTTACGTAACCTGAATTACAAGGCCCGTTTTCAGCCCTAACCCAGAATGAATCATTTTTCTGTGCATTGATGATGGGGTAACTGCTGCCGGTATAAAAGGCAGTATCACCAAGTTTTCGATACCACTTAATGGTAACACCCGCATCTGAAGATACATCTATGGTTGTTGTATCACCCCGGCACAAGTTTGCAGCCCTCTTCAGTGCAGGGCTGGAGGGCTTGAAGTATACAGTCTTTACCGCCGTATCATAGCAGGTTCCGGACCTGTATTGATAGACCATTGAAATTAGCTGTACCTTAAAGTTTTTTTTGGTCGTGGGCTTGTATTTTCCTTCCACACTGTAGTTACTCCCAAAACTTCCGTCATAAGACCAGCGATGCGAAAATTGAGGGAAGTTGGCGAAGTTGTAGTAATTGTAGTATGGGTGCCCACTCACATTAAATTTCTGCTGATTCTGAAACCTTACCGTATCCAGGTTGGAATAACAGTTATTGGTAATGCTGAAATCTGCGCCAAAATTATATTTTACGAAAGGCAGCAGCTGAGCATCGGCATCAAATGTAACCCCTCCAATATTCAGTTGTAGGTTTCTATACCATTTGCCGCTCACACTTCCGCATCCTAAATTTCTTTTTCTGCCGTCCCCCTGTGTCCAGTCGCTGGTCATCAGTGCAGCACTCACAGTGGTGCTATCACAGTCCACCACCAGAATGTAACTGTAATTAAGCGTTACGGGATTTTTGAATTTGGCATCAAACTGAACAACGTTTATGCTAAATGAACCTGTCCGCAAGATGGTATCTACCGTTACTGTATCACTGGCCAAGGGAGAACCTGTTGGAAGAGAATCAGAACCGGCTTTGTATAAATGACAGCGTAGCTTGATGAAAACCGGCCTTGCAGGGTTCACTGCATTGGCAAAGGCATACAATCTGAAACCCGAAATGGTTAGGTCTTGAGGGGCTCCATAAAACTGACCTAAACTACTGCCTGATCTAATGGTAACAAACCTAAGGCCCTTGCAATATTGAACGAAATATGATGTATCTGTTTTACATGCAGTAGGATTGGAAACCCCTCTGCGATCCATATCTGATGGCTTATACTCAATCTTTTTAAATAAAACTTTGGAGGTCTTGACCTCCTGAAACTGTGCATTTAAGTTGAAGGCGGCCATAAAAAACAGCAAAAGGGCATATTTCTGCTTCATAAGGTAAAACTATACCATGAATATTAAAAAAACAAATCAAACTATAGGATAGTTGCTCATTACAGTTAGATACTAATTGTATCCAGCCACTTGCAAAATCATGGAAAATGGGTATCCCTTTTAATTCGGATAAATGTTTTACCTTTGGCCCATCGTTATGGGAAATCAAATTTTGAAAGGCAAGCGCGGTATCATTTTCGGCGCACTCAATGAAAATTCGATCGCCTGGCATGTGGCAGAACGCTGCCATGCCGAAGGAGCACAAATTGTATTAACCAATGCACCCGTTGCAGCACGCGTAGGACAAACCGAGGAGCTGGCAACAAAACTGAATGCCCCTCTCATCTACGCCGATATTACCAAAATGGAGGACCTGGAAACCCTGGTAAGCCAAAGCATGGAAAAACTGGGTGGTAAGCTTGATTTCGTATTACATAGTGTGGGCATGAGCCTGAATGTGCGCAAGAAAATTCCGTACACGGAACTCAATTATGAATATATGCACCAGACACTGGATATTTCAGCCATGTCGTTTCACCGCCTCATGCAAACTTTGTGGAAGCAAGATGCTATGGCAGAATGGGGAAGCATTGTGGGATTAACCTACATTGCCGCGCAGCGCGTATTTCCGGACTACAGCGAAATGGCCGAGGCCAAATCCCTGCTGGAAAGTATTGCCCGCAGTTTTGGATATCACTTTGGCAAACACAAAAAAGTGCGCGTAAACACTATTTCCCAGAGCCCTACAAAAACTACGGCTGGCAGCGGTGTTACCGGTTTTGATGCCTTTTTCAATTATGCAGATACCATGAGCCCCCTTGGGAATGCAGACGCCAAAAGCTGCGCAGACTATTGTGTATCTATGTTCAGCGAATATACCCGTATGGTAACCATGCAAAACCTCTTTCACGACGGAGGATTCAGCTATACCGGTATTGCGGCAGACCTGATGGAAAATTTTAAAGACCCGGATAAATGATTTTTAAAGTTTTATCAAGTTTTTTAATTTCGCCCTCATTATGGGTAAAGGAGACTTGAAAACCAAGCGCGGTAAAATTCACAACGGATCTTACGGCAAACACAGACCCTACAGGGTAAAGGCCGCAGCAGCTCCAACAGCCGCCGCACCTAAGAAAAAAACCAAGAAGGCTTGATAAAGGCCTTTTCTATGGACTTAACCTGCTTTTAGACCAGCTTCCATCCGCTGATAGTGAATACGCTATGCGGTCATGAACCCTACCGGGCCTTCCCTGCCAGAATTCCAGGTAATCCGGCATTAACCTAAAACCTCCCCAGTGGGCTGGACGCACCAGTGGCTTATCAGGGTTGCTTTCCATGAGTTCCTTCATGCTGGAATCCAACTCCTGACGGGAGTTTACCACACTGCTTTGTCCGGAAACAATGGCTCCAGCCTGACTCAAACGCGGACGGCTATCAAAGTATGCATCGCTCTCCTGTGCCGATACCTTTTCAACTTTACCTTCTATTCTAACCTGTCTTTCCTGCTGCGCCCAGTGAAAATTGAGACTTGCAACAGGATTTTCAATCAATTCCCGACCCTTTTTGCTATTATAATTGGTATAAAAAACAAAGCCACCTTCTGAAATACCCTTAAGCAGCACCACCCTTGAAGAAGGGCGGTTATTCACAGCGGTAGATAGCACCATGGCATTGGGTTCATGTAAACTTTCATGTATGGCAAAATCAAACCAGTTGGCAAATGCCTGCAGCGGATTATCGGGCAGATCTTCTGGATTCAGGAACGCCCGGGTATATTCTTTGCGTAAATCAGCTATATCAGATCGGTTCATAATGGTTTTCAAAGTAACAAAAAAGAAAGCCCTGCGGCAAGGCAGGGCTTTCCTAATATGAAATTTGTTAAATTCTCTTAGCGATTTATGCTCACGCTGCGGGTAACCACACCGTTTTCGGTGGTGATTTTCACCAGGTAAACGCCCTCCGACAAACTCTGCATGCGAAGCTCTGCAGTATTGCCTTTTAAGTTAATACCGGCTTCTACAGATTCACCCAGTACATTGTACACGGCTATCTTCTGTATGCGGCTGTTGGATTCCACATTCACCACTCCGTTGCTGGGGTTAGGATACAACTTGATGCTGCCCTCGCCCACGCCAGTAGTGCCCATGCTGTTGCGGATTGATTTCACAACCATCTTGCTGCACTCACAATCTGCCTGGTTCCTTGCATACAGCGTGATGTCGAAGTCGCCCTCATAAGGGAACTGATACACGCCGCTCGGGGTATTCATTGATCCTCCGTCCGAGAACTTATAGCGATAGAATGGATACGTGGTATTAGCAGCTTGTAATCTAATAGTTCTGTGGCCGTCACCGGGAGTCCAGTCGTCGGTTACCGTGAACGTACAGTTTGGCAATTCAAACACCTGCAAGGGCTTGGTTATGATTGTTTCGCATAGGCCATCCACTACCACCTTCAACTTCACATTAGGGCTGAATGAGTTGCTGGTGTTGTAGGTGTGAACAGGGTCACTCATATTTGAAAGTGGTGAGCCGTCTCCGAAATCCCACTCGTATACCATATTGCCCTGTCTCACGCTCGATTTGTTGTCGAACTGTACAGGTTTGCCTGAGCAGGTATTCTGCACGCTGAAGTCAGCGATTGCCTGTGTTCCTACACTCAGGGTTTTGGTCATGCTGTCGCTGCAGCCATTGTTTACGCTCACTACCAGCTTCACGGTCTTGGGACCCAGGGTCGTGAACTGATGCGAGGGATTGTCTGCTGTTGATGTGCCGCCATCACCAAAGTTCCACTTGGGTGCTGAGGCAAAGCCGCTGATGGCCGCTGTGCCATTGGTGAACTGGGTTGGCGTCTGGTCACATACCTGACCGTTGGTCCAGGTAACTACAGGCGCGCTGCCGATATCGATCATTTTAGTTGTTGTGTCAGCGCATCCAAATTCAGTGTTGGCTATCAGCCTGATTGTGTAAGTTCCGCCCGACTTGAACCGGTGCAATGGATTTTTAACAGTTCCTACTTCACCGTCGCCAAAACTCCAAATCTGACCCAGAATACCACTTACCAATGTACTCTTGTTGGTTAACTGAACCGGTACATTACTGCAGAATTTCAGACCCGGATCGCTGGGGTATGAGAAATCTGCTTTCGGGGTATTGAACAGATAGGCTGTTTTGGTGCGTGATGCAGGACAACCATTATCTTCAACAGTAAGTGTTACATTATACTGACCCGGCTTGCTATATTTAAATGTCGCATCCTTGCTGGTGGCATTGGTGCCGGGGGTCACACCAAAATTCCATTTGTAGGTGAGCGAACCCAGACCGGTAGATGTATTAATGAACTGGTGGGTCTTGCCTTCGCAAACGTTCAGTATGCGGAAGTTTACATTGGGAAGAGGGCTCACCGTAATGGTGTCGCGCTTGATGCGCTCATAACCATAAATGCTGGAGATAGCCTTATATTTTACATAGTAAATACCACCCTTGGGGTAGAAGTGAATGGGGTCAACCGCTTCGCTGCTGTCACCATCGCCAAAGTACCACATGTGGTCCAGGAATCCTCTTGCAATTTTGCTTTTATTAACAAACTCTACCGCATCGCCTTCGCAGGTTACCTTGGTGCGTGTAAAGTCAGGCTCAGGAAGGGGGGCTACGTAAATGTAATGCTTGAGTAAAGTATCGCAATTGTAAGGGCCCAAGTCCTGAATGCTAACTTCTGCGGTATATTGTGAGTCTATGTCAATTTTGTCGGGTGTATATACCAACCGGCCGGCGGCACCTGAAGAAGCCACAGGATCAGACCAGGTAAATGTTTTAAGAACACGACCTGTTTCTGACTTCATGGTCACATTCTTAACCTTCCAGGATGTATTATGACTGCTGTTTTTATATCCGGTTGGTTCCATCAGGTCGTATGCAAGGGTATCTCCCAGCGCAACAACATGCGGAGAACCCAGATTTCCGGTACCGGATTTCTTGGGAGAAGTTTGGAAAGGAGTTCCTGAAGAGAGTTTAGCCCCAAAAGGAGCAGGGTTAATTTTTAAAGTAACGCTATCGGGCGCGCTAATACACAAGTATTTTCTGTAATATACTTCTGTCTCTATTGTATAGCCGCTCAACGCAGTACCAAAATTAATCTGGTTAAGTGTACCACCCGACAACACTAAGTCGGAATTCTGGTAGGTAACTGAAGCATATTTGGCTAAAATGGTATTTGAGGCCGTTACAGTAGGATTAACATACACTGCATACTGCTGACCACCTGACATGTTAAATGAGGCTTTCAAAATACTGGGTTTCGCACTGCCTCTTGAAATTACCGGGCCTGTATAAATTTTGGTCCACATGCTTGAATTTGTAGTGGCTCCGGGATCACTCCAACTACCTTTGCGAAGCCAAACTTCTACATCAAGTGAAGTTCCGACTCCAAAGTTCCAGTCATAAATATTCAAAGCTAAACTGTCTACCGTTATATCGCTACCCTTAGTTCGGATATCGAACATACTGGACGGCCAGCCATAAGCCGGTGCATTCAAGCCGGTAGAAAGCATGGCCTTTTCCAAATCGGAGTAGGTTGATACATAATATTTATAAGTGAACCCTGAGGCCAAATAAGGAGTTTTATAGGTTCTTCCACGACCCACGCCTTTGGTCAAGGCCCTGTCAGAATACCAGATTATAGAATCCGAAGCATTAACAGGCACAGCTCGGAGTAACAGGCTCTGGCTACCACATACTGTGGTATCAATTCCATTGGGTGTAGGCTTATATCCACTGAAGCGGAACGCAGTAGTGGACGTATCGTTGGCTGCAAAACTATCCAGTTTATTATTTGGGTTTTTAGCCCAAACCGATATTGTATAGTTGGTATTGGCTGTATAAGTATAACCCGCAGAAACAGTCCACAGCGTATCCTTGCCAGGAGCCAGTTTAACCTTGGCCTTGAAAGGACCGGTAGTAGTTGTATTGATTTTCAGGTAGTACTGAAAACTGTCAAACTGGTTTTTACCGACGTTTTTGAAACGGGCTTTGATATCTTGTTTGTAAACACATTTGTCGGGAGCATTGATGTTAAGTGTTTGCACATCCAGTCCAATAGGGGGTTTGGCTTTAAATTCCAGTTCCACCCATTGGGTGCTGGGGTTACAGGTAGTTCCGGCGGTTCCTACCATGATACCACCTTTATTGAAGTTTTGTATGGTTGTTCTGATTACCCAATAATCTTGTGCAGCACAGGCGCAAACTCCTGTAGATGCGGAAGATGGATAAGAAGCGAAATGTACAACTTCAGAAGTTGGTGCGCCGCAACCACCGTTGTTACATGTACCTGCCGCACTAACTTCCCACTTGTATCCATTGCACGTGCCGACATATGCCGTTCCATTTTTTAAGGCATTTGCAAGGCCATTAATTACAAACCTGTCATTACAGGTTCTTGCTGAAACGCTATTATTCTGAGCAACTTCACCCCAAAATCTAACTTGAGTGAAGTAGCTGTTTATTGTGTCAAGATTACCGCGGAATTTTTTGTAATTATCCCACTTGTAGGCGTAGGTTCCGGTTGGACAATATCGTGCGTTCTGAATGAATGTATCACGATACAGATAACCCTGAGCTTTGAGCCCGGTGAACTGCAATGCTAGGACTAGAGAACTGATTAGAAAATTGCGTATTTGTGCTTTCATTATAATGTGGTTTAGTTTCCAAATTAAATTCATTAATCGGAAAAATCCAAATCAACATACCTGACTGTCATTTTCAATGCCAACATTGTAATCTATAATTGGTTCACACAACAAAAGAAGACCAATGTTACTTTTACTCAAATCCATGAAGCAATCAAAAATAAATTCAACACAAACATTTGTATATCAGATATTTAAATATCAATATCATCAATCTGCACATATCCATTAAACACTAATACAATGTGACAATAGGGGAGATTAAACAATAGATTTCGGTCATCTGTTTTTTACCGAAGAAAACTGCGTTTCTCTCCAAAATGCTATAAATCAGATCATTATCTTGGACGATTGGTGGTGACCTTAAGGCATAATTGTCATAAAATTGTAAAGAAATGCCATTTCAATCAGAGGCGCATTCCAGAGAAACCCATTGCAGGCATTTTCCGGTTTTGCATGGATTTCATCATCTGCCGCATCTGGTTGAACTGGATAAGAAGTTTATTGAGCTCCTGAATAGACCTGCCACTGCCATTTACAATACGTTGTTTGCGCGATCCATTGAGGATTTCAGGCTTAGCCCTTTCGGCCGGAGTCATAGACTGAATCATAGCTTCAATGCCCTTGAAAGCATTTTCATCAATATCCATATCCTTGATTTTGCTGCCCAAACCGGGAATCATCGCCATCAGGTCTTTCATATTTCCCATTTTCTTGATTTGCTGGAGCTGAATCAAAAAGTCATCAAAATCAAAATTGTTTTTGGCTATTTTTTTGGAAAGGCGTGCTGCTTCCTCTTCATCAAAAGCCGCCTGGGCTTTTTCCACCAAGGTTACCACATCACCCTTACCTAGAATACGGCCGGCCATCCTGTCGGGATAGAAAACATCCAGGGCTTCGGGTTTTTCGCCATTACTAACAAATTTGATGGGTTTGTTTACCACAGATTTAATGGACAAGGCCGCACCACCGCGGGTGTCACCATCGAGCTTGGTCAGCGCCACACCCGTAAAATCCAGTACCTGATTGAATGTGCGCGCAGTATTTACTGCATCCTGACCGGTCATAGAATCCACAACAAACAGTATTTCTGCCGGATTCAGCGACTTTTTAAGGGCCGCTATTTCGTCCATCATCTGCTGATCTACCGAAGTTCGACCGGCGGTATCAACCACCACTACATTATGGTTATTCAATTTTGCGAATGCAATGGCGTTTCTGGCAATACTCAACGGATCTGTGCTTTGGTCTTCGCTAAAAACCTTAACTTCCGTGGCTGATCCCAGCACCTTCAGCTGTTCGCGGGCGGCGGGTCGGTAAACATCACAGGCAACCAGCAGCGGATTTTTACCCTGCGATTTAAGAAACCGACCCAGTTTTCCAGTGAACGTGGTTTTACCTGAACCCTGCAAGCCGGCAATGAGAATCACTGCAGGGCTGCCCGACAATTTGAGTTCTGATTGCTGGCCCCCCAGCAATTCTACCAGCTCATCATAGACTATTTTTGTGAGCAGCTGACCCGGCGAAACCGCTGTGAGCACATTTTTCCCACGGGCTTCTTCCAACACTTTGTCGGTAAATTCTTTGGCTACCTTGAAGTTAACGTCAGCAGAAATAAGCGCACGGCGAATTTCCTTTACCGTTTCTGCCACGTTTAAATCATTGATTTTGCCTTGCCCCTTCAGGGTCTTAAAGGCTTTTTCCAGTTTCCGTTGCAAGTTATCAAACATAAGCGCGTTGCAAATTTACCAACACTTTGGGTCAGTTTAATTTTATTGTTAGAGTTTTCGTTAACGTATAAGATACACAGTGCCTCTTTTTTGATGAGGAATACCATCGTAACCAATCGCTTTTACCTCATGGATGTATAAACTTGCGGGGCATTGGTTGTTTATAAAAGTACCATCCCATCCCTGAGCCGGTTTACCGGTATTAAAAATCATCTGTTCCAAGCGGTTAAAAATTCTAATATTCGCAACGCAGGGCCGGATTGGGGTGGTTGCCGAAAATGTAACCCGTTGTAGGTTTAAAAACATAGTTAAATCCATTTTGGTTGGGTGAAAAACCGGAAGGAACCCACACATAGGATGAGGGCACAAAACACACCGAATTAGAAATGGAAAAGTCTAGCGTGAAATCGGTTGTAAAAAGCATACTGGGGCTGAAAGAAATACTCTTGACAGCGGTATCACCGTAGTTGATTGCATCTTTGTTTTCACAAAAATACTTGCAGCCGGCTTTGGTAACCAGTGGAGCCCTGCCAAAAAGGCTGTCGGTGATGGAACCCGGCAGCTAACAATTGATACAATCCACTGCCTGTTTGGCATTCTTAATTGGTGAAACCTGTACAGTTTTTAACGCGCAGCTTTACGTCTGAGTAATGCATACATTGGGAATAAGTACTTCAATGAGAAGCGTCTGGGCAAACCCTATTACAGGAAACAAGAGGACGAAAACAACAAAGCAAAACCCGATAAAATTTTTCACACCCGAATGTATGGAGCTACACTACAGAAATAGTACATTTGCCTTCTTTAGAACAGTATCTAAATTATGCGCTATATCATGACAATTCTGGCAAGCATTTCGCTGCTTCTTGCCTGTAACAATCCGGGAAGCAAAGAAACCCGAAATTACCGCTTATTTACCGGTGCAAGGGAAGCACAGGATTATCAGACGGCCATTACAGCGTTGTCTCTCATTGCCACGGAAGACTCTGCCCGGTATCCATGGGCTATCGATTCGCTGGCTTTTTATCACTTTTTCTACATGAATATTCCGGGGCTGGTTAAAAACCCGACAACCGCCTTACATTATTGCGAAAAGGGCCTTGCGTCCAATCCGGAAAATGAATTTTTACAGGAATTGAAAGGCAAGCTTTTGCTAAGCCAGGGCAAAGACAGTCTGGCAATGGAAATTTTCACCGCCCTATGGAGCAAGAACAAAGACTACACATATCTTTGGGAAATCACTTTTCTTAATCTTGCCACAGGCAGGTTCGATAAATGCGATTCCGCAATCAAATTGGTTTTAAGCCAGCCTGATGCAGCAGCCAAAAAGGTAAGATTTACGCATCCTGAGGTTGCAATGCAGGAATCTGTAGACGCCAGAGCGGCGTTTCTATTCTTTGATGCCTTGATGAAAAACAATCAGGGGAATTTTATCGGTGCAGCTGAAATGCTGGGCAAATGCCTTGATTATTCTCCCAACTTTTATCTGGCCAAGAAAGGCATTTATGAAATGCAGCAGAACGCTGCTGGTAAAGGCACTCCCAAATGATGAAGTTGCGTCTGTTTCCAATCTTTTGCTCTGTATTGTTGATGGGCGGTTGCATTTCCAAAAAGCAACTGGATGAGGTTCTCAGAACCGAAAGAATTAGCCGGGATACCGAGGTGGCTAAAATTAACGAAACCCTGCAGAAGCAAACACGGGAAATCGGCATTCTGAAAGACTCTCTCAGAATGCAAGCGCAATGGAAAATACAATATGTTTCACACCTGATAGACGGATATGAGAAAGCGGTATTGCTCCGCGAAATGAAAACTGCTACCCAAAGTCTGCAACTGCTGATTACGGAAGAACCAACCGCATATCCATGGGCCTATGATTCACTGGCTTTTTATTATTACTTCTATGGCAACCCAATGGATCTGGTCCGCAGCACTTCGCTGGTAAACTACATGATTAACAAAGGCCTTGCCATCAACAAAGACAACCTCTACCTGCGCGAAATGAAAGCCCGTATTTTACTCATAGAGCAGGATGACACCGGTGCAGTTGAGGCTTTTAGGCAATTGTATAAAGAAACCGGCGATTACACCTATCGCTGGTATGAACTTTACATTGAGATAGCCCGCGGAAATGTCAAAGGTGCCGAAGCGGCTATACAGCAAACGCTCAAAGCTGATATTCCGGCTACCAGAAAAGTCCGCTTACACCATCTACAAGAGCAAATACAGGAGAATCTGGCAATTAAATCATCCTTTTTGTATTTGAAAGCCATGGTACAGCAGGTCAAACAGCAATATCAGCCAATGGCCAATACCTTGAAAGATGCCTTAAAAGCCGATCCGAATTTTTACCTTGCTGCGAAAACTCTTCAGGAGCTTCGTCAGGCTAGCCAAGGAGCCATCCGTTAATCAGGATTCTGCCAGTACCCGTTTCAGATTGAATTCATCTTTTAAAACGTGATAAGCCATTTCTGCATAATAGCAAAGGCTGTCTACCACTGTCTTTAAATCAGAGGTTTGAAATGATATTCCGGGAACCCGATAAACCAATGCCGTAACATTATCTTTTTCGTTGAACGTAAATTTCCCATACATCAGGTTAAGATTTACAACCAACATTTCCTGAAGGAACTCATCGCGCTTCAATGTTGGCGCATAGCAAAAAGGAACTGATATTTGAAACACAGTCTTATCTTTTTCAAAAACAAAGTAATTCCAGGGGTTGGATTCAGAATTTTCCCATGCATCAAGATATACGTGCATTTCTTCCCTTAGCAACGTCCACTGACCGGCTTCTTCACCCCGGGTTTCTTCTGGATGAATACCCATATCGTGAATGGCTTTTTCCACAGCCTGATAAAGATCGTGCAACAACATATTACAAAGGTAATACCATGGGCCCGGAATCGCCTATTTAGCGTACAATTCCTTTAAACCGGAATTGGAATAAGGATATCGTTTTTCTCTTTGCAGCTCTTCCCTGTACAAAAGCTGCCCCAGTTCTGTGAGAAAAGGCAAACCAACGGAGACGTACTGATAGCGGTCGCTGTTCAGCACATCTTCTTCATTACAATAAACAACTGCCGTAACGCAAAACTCCACATTGTTTTTGAAATCGACAATGTAGGCACAATCTGCCAGCAACCCGAACGCCCTTCCCACCACATTGAAAATGCGAATATCTGAGGAGTCGGGCAGTTTATTGCCGCTCCCTATCAATAAGTATTTCTTATAATTATCGGCATAGTCGTAAGACGGGTTGCGAGATTCGCGAGGCCACATTCCCATATACTTTTTCAGCAGACCGGCATAGCCTGCATCCATATCCCAGCGCATTTTTTCAGGCACAGCCTCAGGCAAATAAAACGACAACAACATGCGGTGCAGTTCATCTGCCGGAAGGTAATTATTAAACAAAAAAGAACGCGGAAAGGGGTATAAGTTGCCCAAAGCATCGAAATACCGACTACCCATATATACATCTCCGTAGGGATTTTTTAGCCGCTTAAGGGCGGTTAGCGACGCCTGATGATAAAGGGTATCAGCCCCCTGAAAGAAACTCACGGGATTGGTTATGTAAGCACTTAATGTATCACAGGAAAATTCGAACCGCTGTATAATGCGGGTGTCGTTATAGCCTTTTAAAGTCAGGTTATCGGCGATATAATCATACCCCAGAAATTCATAGGTTCTGTTGTAGGATTCATTATCACTCACCAGCATCATTTTTTTTACAAAAGCATCCAAACTGGGCCAGCCCGAAATTTGTGATTCATCTCTGCCGCTGCGGGTCTGGCAATGCCAGGCACTGTCAAATACAACAGGAGTTTCAGGTTCAACACCCAACGATTTCAGCGTAGTAAGCTTTTGCAAAGCCAGCAGCGATGCGGGAAACTTTACCAAACTTGCAGGATAGAAATAACGGCTTTTATCAAAATGGTAATAATGGGTTTTGATCAGAGGCAGTCCCTTGCGGTCTCTGTCTATTTGCGAGTAAATGATTTGATACCGGTATTTTTCCGGTTGTTGAATTACTTGTTTGAAAAGTGCACTGCCTTTGGTTTTGAATAAATTATCAAGCCTCTTTGAATCGGCGGGGGCAAATTCGGACTGAGCCCCCAAAAGAGAACATACTACAGAAACTATGGCACATACAACCGCTTTCAATCGCCTCAATTTGCCAACCAATTTACAAAAAAATCAGGGTTTTCTAACAAAGAGCATGTAATTCTGGTTTTGATCCTGCCAGTGGTAGCCAAGACTGAAAGGCATTGATTTAACCTTGGTACTGTCTGCATACAACTTGGCCAGATCTTTCTGATAATGTCCTGTGGCACTGAAATTCTTAACAGGTATGGTATATTTTCCGTAAAGGGAATAGCTAAAATCCTTCGCCAGAAAACGATAGGGAATACCGGTATCATCCTGCAGCAAACTAACTGATTTGGCCTGTGTAAGGTCTTTTATGGTGCTGAAAGTTTTGTAGTGCAACAAATAGCTGGCGGCTTTTACGAAGGTATTGGCTTTGCCAAAAGCCTCTGCGTATTTCACCATTTCAGGGCGTGCCTTGAGGCCTCCTTTGCCGCTGGTACCGACATTGCTTAAATCTGTGTTGAAATATTCCATAGTCCTCACATCATCGTATTTGCCTTCGGGACAAAAAGTAAAGCGCACTCCACTGACCCCTTTCGGGTTTTGACTGCGTGGCACCGTATTGCCAGCAGTATCTATGGTAATGGGTTCCACGTTCATAATCTCGTGTCCGGTGCGGGCAAAGAAAACCATAAATACGGGAATAACCCCTTTCACTGCCGGAATCTGGCTGCCCATATAGCTGGTAATAAAATAGCTCCTGCGGAAAATATCGCCGAGGGCTTTTTCGATACTATTAAGGTAGTTTAATACCTGAGCCTGGTTCATTTTTTCAAACTCCGGAACATTACCCACCATCTCATTGGCCAGGAAAAGGTATTTCTTGCTATTCGGGTAAAACTGCACCACATGCAGAAAATCGGGGCCGGAGAAAGGATAAAATGTATTCAGATTTTCATCCACTTTGGGATGCAGCTCTTCTTTTGCCCATTTGCGCATCGGACTCAGACGGTTTTTGTCCATCTCATCCCAGCGTTTACCAAACTGAATGGCATGCTCTTTCACCTGTCTGACACTGTCATATTTCGACATGCTGCTGCCTGCATTTGAGGCGAGACCTGCAATAAAGCGGGCATAATCATTGAATTTGTGGTCAAATTGCGGTGTCTGAACTTTTGCCCGCACTGTATCGGAATTTGCAGTGTCTTTCTGCAGTCCAGCTTTTTCAGTAGAGCTTCCGCAGGACAGAAATGTCAGGGTGGTTAGGGACAGAGAAAGTATCAGGAATATTTTCATTTTTATTCGTAACTGACTTGTGCATTATTTTTATCCGTGCTGATAAAATACAGCATCACGCCTGCCAGTGCGGTGGCAAGACCGATAATGGACTGAGTAGTCTTATCGGTAACCTGAGAATAACAAACCCAGAGGTTGGCGGCAATAAAAATTATGGGAGAGAACGGGTAGCCGAGTGCTCTGTAACCCTCGGGTTTCCCATATTTGATGCGATAAACAATTACGCCTGCCACGGTAAGGGTTGTAAAAAGCGTAAGGGTAAAACCAATATACTGCATGATATCTTCAAATGAGGCAGTCCACAAAATAATCAATGCCAGCAGGGTTTGAAACACTATAGCCGCTACAGGATTGCCTTTTTCGGTTGTGACTGACAAAGGTTTGAGGGCAGATATTTTACCAAACATGGGTTGAATTACGCGGGGTCCTGCAATTATCATGGCACTGATGGTGCTAACCAGCAAAAGGCAAATTACACCGCCCATTACCTTACCGCCCCAGGTACCGAAAATGTAGCCTGCGCTAACAATTCCTACATCTTTGGGTTGAAATTTCAGTGGTCCCTCCGTTTCCACCATCATTTCGGGCATAGGTGCAGAAGCTATAAATACGGCATTGAGCGACACATATAACAGCATCACCAGCAGGGTTCCCCAGATAATGGAACGGTTTATATTTTTTTCGGGCTGCTGAATTTCTCCGGCCAGGTATGTACTGGCGTTCCAGCCACTGTAGGCATAGCTGACATAAACCAGATTAAGGGCAAAACCGGCCGTCATAATTTCGGCGGAGCTGTTCTCGCCAAATGCAAATGATATGCCTTGTGTATTGCCATGAAAAATACCGGCTATTACGAACACGGCAATCAGCAATATTTTAATCAATGTAAAAATTTTCTGAAACTGCATACCTGCACTCAGGTTGGTGGCGTGTATGGCGGCGATTCCGAGGATAACAACAGTGCCCACCGAGGCCGGTTCCAGCGAATCAAAAACACCATGTGCATAGGTACCAAGTGATGCGGCGGCCAAAGCGATGGGCGCGCTAAAGCCTACGGTAGCACTCACAAAACCGGCCATAAATCCCAAGGCGGGATGGTATACTTTGGAAAGAAAATGATATTCTCCACCATCCTGGGGTAAGCGGGTTGCCAGCTCGGCATAACACACTGCCCCCAGCAAAGCCATAATGCCACCGATGAACCACAAGGCCATGATGGTAAATGCTTGGGAATGGTCGAGGAGCTGAAAACCGAGGCCCGTAAACACACCTGTACCTACCATATTTGCCACCACCAGGCTTACGGCGGCTGAAAAATCTATTCTTCGGTGCTTCATGTATACCCTGTGTGCCTGACCTCTTTTTCAGAGACTATCTGACTCAGTATAGCGTGCAAAAATAAGATTTTAGCGCAAATAAAATATAGGCATTTCATCAAATAGTTGGGATCATGACGGTAAAAATCAAATTACGGGAAGTTTAATCAATCGCCTATTTTTGCAAGACCCATGGACAACCCGTCGCTATTTTTTACGGTTGATATTCATACCCATATCATCCCGGAGCATCTGCCCGACTGGAAATCAAAATTTGGATATGGTGAATTCATCAGCCTGCAGCACCACAAGCCCTGCTGTGCCCGCATGATGATGGACGGGGAATTGTTCAGGGAAATTGAGAGCAACAACTGGGATCCCGCGCAACGCATACATGAATGTGATGCACACGCATACCCTGTAGATGTGCAAGTGCTAAGTACCATCCCTGTAATGTTCAGCTACTGGGCAGAACCCAAAGACACTCTGGAAATTACCAAATTCCTCAATGACCATATTGCCGGAATTGTTGAAAGCTACCCAAAACGTTTTGTGGGGCTTGGCACACTGCCCATGCAACATGCGAGTTTGGCTATTCAGGAACTGGAGAGATGCAAAGCCATCGGACTGAAAGGCATACAGATTGGCTCGCATATCAATGACTGGAACCTCAATCAGCCGGAACTTTTTCCCATATTTGAGGCTATGCAGGATATGAATATGGCTTTGTTTGTGCACCCCTGGTGGTGGATGGCCAAAACCAAAATGCCAAGATACTGGCTTCCCTGGCTAGTGGGCATGCCAGCCGAAACCGCACTGGCCATGAGTTGTATGATTTTTGGAGGAATTTTTGAAAGACTGCCAAAATTGAGGGTTGCATTTGCACATGGTGGTGGTGCATTTCCTGGAACCTTCGGGCGAATTCAGCATGGCTGGCGCTGCAGACCGGATCTGGTGGCTGTTGACAATCCTCACGACCCTGCTAAATACCTGGGGCAATTTTGGGTAGACAGCCTTACCCACGATGCACACATGCTGGAATACCTGATGGAACTGATGGGACCAAACCGCATCTGCATGGGAACCGATTACCCCTACCCGCTTGGTGAAGATATCCCCGGAGAGCTCATCCGTTCGCTCAGTATTACCGATGTCACCAAGCAAATTATGCTGGGCGAGAGCGCCATGGAATGGCTGGGGCTTGATAAAAAGCTGTTTCTGTAATGCTTCGGCACTGGGTTTTACTAGGCGTAATACTCACTTGTTTCTTCGTTGTGTTTGTACCCGGTGTTTTATGGTTGCTAGATAAATCGTTCAGCAATATGCTTGGGCAGTGGCTGTTTTGTGGGTGCTGATTTAATTCTCTTCCATATACGCATCCACTTCCCTAAAAACCAGTTCCGGCTCAAATCCTCTCCCAATTAAATATTGCTTTAATTTACCGGCCCGCTTCCATGGATCATTTTCTTTAATTGTTTTTGCTTTTTTTTGAATACTAAATCGTAATTCACTGATATATTGATGGGGGTCTAAATCTTTTAAAACCTTTTTTATAAGGCTTTCTGTTATACCCTTATTTTTCAAAGCCATCGCAATTTTACGACTACCCCATTTTTTAACTTTTAATTTTCCCTTGGCAAAAGCAAATGCAAATCTTTCTTCGTTAATAAAATTATCCCTAACCAATTCAACCAATGTGTCATTGGTTTCAGTAACCGTCAAACCCATTCTCAGCAGCTTGTTTTTTACCTCTAGTTGGCTGCGCTCCTGATAGGCACAGTATTTTTCGGCTTTTAGCCTGGCCTGCTGCAGTGTGGGACGGGTTTTGGGTTTACCTGAACGGGATTGCACGGCAGCAAAATACAACAACTGCATAAAAGCTTATGCAGACAGTAAGGTAAATACCGAAATTTCCGGAAACACACCAATCCTGCCGGGGTAGCCAAGATAGCCGAAACCACGGTTCACATACAATTGCTGATTGCCTTCCGAGTATAAATCCAGCCATTCCTTGTATATAAGCTTCACAGGGCTCCAGCGGTAAAAGCGCGTATCAACGCCAAACTGCATACCGTGGGTGTGTCCGCTAAAAGTTACTACTATATCCGGCTGATGCCCCACCACCTGTTCACGCCAGTGGCTGGGATCGTGGCTAAGTAATAATTTTATAGTGCCTTCCGTCCCTTTCAGCGCTTTATCCAGATTGCCATATTTTGGAAAACGGCCTTTGTTACTCCAGTTTTCCACACCTAAAACACTCAGTTTTTGTCCGTCTTTCTCAATCATTCTGTGTTCATTGAGCAATAAATCCCAGCCCATCTTTTTGTGGTACCTGAACAATTTATCCAGATTGCGCTGCTGCATGGGTGTGCGGTAATACCCTTTCTCTTTCTGATCAAATTTTGCCTGCAGGGGGTCGTAATCCGGCCATGGCACGTAATCGCCATAGTCATGGTTGCCTAGAATACTGAATTTTCCCATCGGAGCCTCAATTTGCCCAAACAAATCCAGCCAGGGTTCTATTTCTTCCGCTTTGTCATTCACCAGATCACCGGTAAAGAAGAACACATCAGGCTTTTCGGCCAAAACCATATCCACACCGCGCTTAATGGCATCATAACTCCAGAAACTGCCGCTGTGAATATCGCTGAGCTGAACAATCTTTACCCTGTCGAAAGCCACCGGTAAACCCTTAATCTGCAGGGTTTTTCTTCTCACTACGTAATTGTGCGCCCCTTTGGCAATGCCCCAGATGCTGCCGCCTATTAAAGCTGAACCGAGCCCGAGACCCATCCAGCTGAGAAATTTAACACGGGTAATTCCGCCTTCCTTTGAAACAGCCTCAGTTTTGGCTTCAAAACGACCATATATCCAGCGAAACAACCGCGCAATATCATCAATCAGCAGAAATACGCACCAGAATATTTTGGCAAAAAATACCGCAAACATCACACTGCTGATAATGCGCATTGTGGTTTGCGACACCTCAAAAAGTCCCATCCGCAGAAACATGAAAAAGAAAAACCCTGCAGCAGTCCAGCCCCAATAACTCCACTTTAAAACATTTTTTGCCTTTGTAGACCAGCCTGCTGTGAGCAGTTTAACCCCCTGCCAAGCATAAATATCAATAAAAATGATAATAGAAGCAACAATAAAGAAACCGATGAGAGCACTCTTGAACATTTAGGTATGCAAAATAACAATAATAACAAACCGCCTGTGCTTATGTTCGTTGAAACATCAAAAAATACAGACTGACCCACTTTTCTTCGTAAAATAAAAACACGTAATTTTACGCCTTATGTCAATCATCCGATTTTTGCTTGTTTGCGCGGGCACCGCAGCCATGAATATAGTAGCGCAAAACACCCCTGACTCAACCCAGTTGTCTGTTTTTCGCTTTCGCAATATCGGCCCGGCCGGCATGAGCGGACGTATTACATCGATTGCGGTGGTAAACAAACAAACCAATATTATGTATGCCGGGGCAGCCAGCGGCGGCATCTGGAAAAGCGACAATGGTGGTACAGCCTGGCAACCGGTTTTTGACAAAGCCGATGTAGGAAGCATTGGATCTCTAGCCATACAGCAAAGTAACCCGGCCGTGGTTTGGGCCGGCACCGGCGAAGGAAATCCCCGCAACAGCCACAATAGCGGAAAAGGCATTTATAAAAGCCTGGATGCCGGCAAAACATGGACCTTTATGGGTCTTGCCGCCACCCGGACAATTCACCGCATAATTATTGACCCATCAAACCCTGATATCTTATACGTGGCAGCCATGGGCAGCATATGGGGTCCTAACGAAGAAAGGGGTGTTTACAAAACCACAGATGGTGGTAAAACCTGGAATCGAATGCTGTTTACCAACAACCTAAGCGGATGTGCCGAACTGGTAATGGATCCGTCCAACCCCAACAAACTATTTGCCGCCATGTGGGAATACCGCCGCAAACCCTACCACTTCAACAGCGGAGGTCCCGGAAGTGGATTGTTTATGACCATAGACGGGGGCAAAACCTGGCAGAAACTGGGCAGCAAAGACGGTTTACCCGAAGGAACGCTGGGCCGCATCGGCATTGGCATTTCGGCAAGCAAAACCAACCGCGTTTATGCCATCGTTGAAAGTAAAACCCTGGATTTTTACGGCAGTCAAGATGGAGGATACACCTGGAACAAGGTGAGCAGTCAGGAAAATATGGGCAACAGGCCTTTCTATTACAACGAAATTTATGTGGATCCCAAAAATGAGAACCGCATCTACAGCCTTTGGAGTCAAGTGGCACGCAGCGAGGATGGTGGCCGCACCTGGCAGATTCTGGCTGACTGGGGACGTATTCACCCCGATCACCATGCTTTTTACATTCACCCTGACAACCCCAACATGCTCATCAATGGTAACGATGGCGGACTAAACATCAGCTATGACGGTGGAGAACACTGGCGTTTTGCCGAGAACATTCCTGTTGGGCAATTCTACCATGTGAACGTGGATGAAGATATTCCCTATCATGTATACGGCGGCCTTCAGGACAACGGAAGCTGGCGCGGCCCGGGATACAACTGGATACAGGGTGGCATTCGCAACAGCGACTGGCAGGAACTGCTTTTCGGTGATGGTTTTGATGTAGTGCCCATTCCGGGCGAAAGCACCACCGGATATGCCATGTGGCAGGGCGGAAATGTAGCTCTGTACGATCTAAAAAGCGGCAGAACTCAGTTTATCAAGCCGGAACACCCCAATGGACAGTATCTGCGCTACAACTGGAACGCGGGCATTGCCATTCATCCAAAAAATGCAAACGGGGTTTATTACGGCAGCCAGTATTTGCATAAAAGCCTTGACAGGGGTCGTTCTTGGAACATCATCTCTCACGATTTGACCACCAACGACACATCCAAAATGCACCAGGCGCAAAGCGGCGGTTTAACCATAGACGCTACCAATGCCGAAAACCACTGCACCATTATTGCCATTGCACCCGCAGAAAGCGATACTGCCGTGATTTGGGTGGGCACGGACGATGGAAATATTCAGTTGACGCGCGATGCCGGAAAAACGTGGAATAATCTTTCTCCCAAAATACCCGGCTTGCCCAAAGCCTGCTGTATACCCTATATACACGTAGGTCTGCAGAATGCAGGAGAGGCATGGGTTGTAGCAAACAATTACCGCAACAACGATTTCACACCTTACCTGTTTGTAACCAAAGATTTTGGGAAAACCTGGTCACGAATGCTAGTCAACAGCAAGGTAAGCGGTCATTGCCTCAGCATATTGCCTTTGCCGGGCTTTGAACAAACTGTTTTCCTTGGAACCGACCACGGATTGTGGATCAGCTTCAATGAAGGCAAAGACTGGCGCCGGTATCCCGGATTTCCGGCAACACCTGCCCAAGATATGAAATATCAAAAAACCGAAGGCGACTTGGTGGTGGGCACCTTTGGCCGCGGAATATGGATTCTGGACGATGTAAAAGCTTTGGGTAACCTTACCAAAAACAACATCAACTCAAAAAACCTAAGCATTATCAATGCCACACACGGCTATCTGGCCAATTACCTGCAGCCTGCCGGTGTAAGATTTGGCGCAGATGCTGTCTATGAAGCCGAAAATAAACCTTTTGGCAGTTACATTACCTACCATTGCAGCGGCACCAAAAACAGCAAAACCGGAAAGTGGGAGAAAACCAAAATTACGGGTAAAGTTTATGACACTACAGGCAAACTTATCAGAACCCACAAGTTCAGCTTAGACAGTGCGGGCATTTACCGAATTACCTGGCGCCTCATTGCCGACGGATTCCACTTTCCAAGCCATAGAACACCCGAAGAAGATGCAACCTTGCCGGAAGGCATGCGTGTGGCACCCGGCAGGTATAAACTGGTACTCAGCCATGCCAAAGGAGCCGACAGCACCTGGGTGGAAGTGAAAGAAACGTGGCAGGAAAAATACGATGCCGGTGCAGAGCAAGTTCGCAAGGCGATGATGGAAAGACTGAAAACCTCTTCTGAAAAGGCCTACAAGGCATACGAAGGGCTAAAAGAGGCGGAAAAAACCCTTGATATTGTGCTGAAGACACGCTATGAAGATGACAGTACCATCGTTCGGCTAAAGAAACTCGTGGAACCCATCAAAGATAGCATTGCGATTTTGAAAGATTTGTTTATGCTGCGCGCAGATTTCAGGGGTTATGAAGATGTATCAGTGAGGTTAAACGAGCAACTTGGGGCAGCCGCCAGCGGCATTAGCAGCGCCAGAATACCCGGCGTTAATGCAGAAACAGCCCTGCAAACTGCGGAACGGGAAACAGCAAGAATTACTGCAAGGGTAAATACATTTTTTGCCAAACAGTGGATAGCATTTCGCTTAACGGCCGAAGAAGCAAAACCTCTATTGTTTAAAAATCTGGGTGGGTATTGAAGTAGCATGCACTAAATTAGAAATGGCTTCAAACTTCTTTCTATGCCGACCATAATTTAGATAAATTCAATAACCCTACATTTGTAAGATGCTGCGCAGGCTATGGCAAAAAACCGCGTTTAAAATCGGTATTATTACCACCGGGATATTTGCAGTGCCAGCGCTGCTCGGTTACATCATTACACCCGATAATACCCGCGAATGCAACAGAATTATACCGGAACTGGCCAACAAACCTCCTGGATTTTATTTTACATACATACTAGCCGGAAAGCCCCTACAAACATCATTCTCAGACTATTTTACAGGAGCGCAGTCAGAAGGTTCGGTGATTCCCTGCAAGGTAACCAAACAAACTAAGGACAGTGTTTATTATATAGCCTACGCCGAAACTTTGACCCAAGCTGTTCATAAAAACAGCCTGATTGTCGATGAAGAAGGACGCTTTGAACGCAGCCAAACCGCTTTGCTGGGCACCGATCGTTTTGGACGCGATATGCTGAGCAGACTTGTCATCGGGGCGCGTGTGTCACTGGTGGTTGGACTTGTGAGCGTAATCATTTCATTGCTTATCGGCACCCTCATTGGCATGATGGCCGGATATTACGGCGGCAGAACCGATAGTGTTTTGTCGTGGTTCATTGCTGTTTTCTGGTCCATACCTACCCTGCTCATCGCACTGGGACTGAGTTTTGCCTTCGGCAAAGGCCTGTGGCAGGTATTGCTTGCCACCGGATTGAGCACCTGGGTGGAAGTGGCCCGTGTGGTGCGCGGACAAACCCTTCAGCTGCGTCAAAAAGAATTCATTCTGGCGTCCATCATTACAGGTTTCAAGCCCTTTTACATTATGCGAAAACACATATTACCCAACCTGAAAGGCACGCTGACAGTGATGGCTACCACCAATTTTGCTGCAGCCATTTTGCTGGAGAGCGGACTTAGCTTTTTAGGTCTGGGGCTTGCTCCGCCCACACCCAGCTGGGGCATGATGGTAAAAGAGCATCTGGGTAATCTTGTGCTGGACAACGCCTATCTGGCGCTGGTTCCGGGTATGGCCATTATGGCCCTGGTAATGGCTTTCAACCTCATGTCGATGGGACTTAGAGATGCACTTGATACCCGCATCACCTCCAACATATAAAATTTAGGTTTCCAAAAAATTCAGTTAGTATAAATCAAAGGGCATGAAAAAACACACAGTATGGATAGCACTGTCACTGGTCTTGATATTCGGCCTAGCCGGCTATCTGATTCTGAAACAAAAAAAATCTTCTGCTCTTACAGGCTACGTCCCCCAAAACGCGGCGTTTATCATTTCATTCAACACAAATTTCCTCTCAGATGAAGAAACAGAAACCCTTTCCCGTTTTGGCATACCCCCAAAAATGCTGAAACAGCTACTGGGCAACCCACAGAAACCCGGTCCTCTTCTCCACTGCAAAATGGTGCTTTTTGGCGAGCAAACACCTGCGGGCCCGGCACTGGGATTGTTGTTTGCACCGGAAGATGTTTCAGTATTCAGCAATATTGTATCGGAGACGCGGTATACCGGTTCCCCTATCGACGAAAAAAATGATATCCGTTTTCTGGAATTAAATACTGGCCTTTACCTCGCCTGGGACGACGAAATAGCCCTTTTAAGTTATCAGCTCACTTCGGGAGATGCCTATACAATGAGCATCATTCATCCAAACAAGGAAAAATCCGAATTCGCAGAAAATGTAAATTACGATTCTGTTCAGTGCATGATTAAACCTGTGTCTTTGATGCAGATGTTAAATCATGAAAAGCCTTCGCAGGTGTTGATAGGCATCGCAGGGATTATACCCGAAAAAACAACACTATGCGGAACACTGCATCTGCAAAATGGGTCATTGACCATGCCCATGGATGTTACCGCAGGTGCTAATGAACTGGAGGCATTTCTGAAATCCAGTGCGGGCGGTGAGATGTGCTCCGATGAACCCCGCGGAAATGCCGGCGGCAGCCTCATTCAACTGGCACTGCAGAAACCCATGGTTGGCAGTATTGCGGAACTTACCGGACAAGCTGGCAATCCCCTTCTTTCCAAGCTTAATGGAAATGCATGCCTGTGGCTTCCTGAGAAAAAGAAAGATACTGAAGAGCAACCATGGCAGCTATGGCTGGGTTCGGAATTTTCAGAAAATGAAAAGATAATGCTTAAACAACTGCCAAAGGGAGCTTCTGTTACTTCTATGTCGGGCCTACAAATAGAGCCTTCCGGCAACTGCCTCCTGCTAAGCCCTGCGGGACAGGCTCCGCAGGTATCCGTTTACCAACAACCAAAATACCCTTTGGAAATTCACCTGTGCAACCCGGAAAGAATGATCAGCCTGACAGGGAACAGCCGAAAGATGCAACTGCATCTGCAATCCTTATCTGCCAAAGGGAGTGTGCTGATTTTATTACTGGATGCACTGGGCAATCTCACACCCAACGAAAACAAACTATAAACCGCCGATTGTTGCAACTCCTCCACTTTTTCAATATCCTGCCTGAGCCGCTCGTTGATAGTCCCGGAGGGGGACATATCTGGCGACAGAACCGCGTCTTTTTTAAGGGTAAAAACTATGCCATAATGGCGGGTTCCGGCAAGGGCAAAACCACCCTAATAAACATAATCGGAGGTAGCAGGCTTGATTACCGGGGCGATGCCTTCTTTGACGAAACTAACATTAGGGATATCACTTCCGATAATTTTGCCCAAATAAGGGCCGCTCAAATTTCGATAATGCACCAAGATCTGCGTTTGTTTCCAGAATTGACCGCAAGGCAAAATATTGAAATGAATCCGCAAAACGACAGGGATGCAGTGTTTATTGAAAAACTGGCAGCACGCCTGGGCATTCTGCCCCAGTTCGATAATCCCTGTTTCCGCATGAGTTTGGGCCAACAACAACGTGTAGCCCTGATTCGAACCCTGGTAAGGCCATTCGAATGGCTGCTGCTGGATGAACCCTTCAGTCACATGGACGCAATAAATGCAAAAATTGCCATGGAATGTGTTGCAGAAATCGCAACTGAGCGCGGTGCAGGCATTATTGCCACTTCACTATGGAATAACGACATGTTCAATGATTTTGAAATCCTGGAGTTATGAAAAAAGCGTTGTTCAATAAATTGCTGCTCAGCAAAACCTGTCCCGGACAACTGCGGCTTTCGTTAATCGGTTCGGCAATCGGACTATGTATTATGATGCTTGGGGTGCAACTGTGGGTGGATGTGAGGGCATTATTGAATGAAAAAGAAATGCTGGGACGGGATTTTGTGGTCATCAGCAAAAAAATAACCCTGCTGCACACCATGGCAGGAGCGCCGAGGTTTTCCGAAACTGAAATGAAGGAATTGATAAAACTGAAATCCGTGGATGATATGGGAGAATTCAAACCGTCAAGGTTTAAAGCGTCTATGAGCATGAATGCACAGCTTGGTGGCTTTGGCGGGCAATTGTTCAAATCGGACCTGTTTTTTGAAGCCGTTCCCGACCGTTTCGTAGATATTGAAAATTCATCATGGAAATGGAAACCCGGAGACAGAATCATTCCTATTATTGTACCTGCTGAATTTATCAAACAATATAACCATGCATTCGCGTCTGGCCAGAACATGCCCGTAATTCCGGAAAACATGCTCAAGTCCATTGTGTTTGAAATGGAAATATCGGGCAACCAAAAAACCGATCGTTACAAAGGCATTATTGCAGGATTTTCCAACCGCATTCAGGCTATACTGGTTCCTGAAAAATTTATGGAGTATGCCAACACCCGCTATGCACCCGGGGGTGAAGCCGCACCAACCCGCCTTATATTGCATGCCGATAACCCGGCTGCGCCCGAGTTGCTCAATCACCTGAAAGAAAAAGATTTTGAAACCGCCGAAGAAAAAGTGAAGGAGGGTAAAACACATCTGTTGCTAGAGGTTGTAATGTTGCTGCTGGCCATGCTGGGTGCCTTTATTGTGGCATTGTCCATGATGGGCTTTTTGCAATACAACCAGCTACTTGCCTACCGCTCGGCATATGAGATACAAACCCTGCACCAATTGGGCTACACACAAAAGAAGATGGTTATGTCCTATTTTCGTTTTGCTTTGCGAAACCTGATTATTGCTATGGTGCTGGCATCGGCAATGTTTGCCGCGTTGGTATCGGGCATCTCAAGACTCTTCAGCCAAAGTGGATTTAACCTTTCGGTTACAGGTTGGCCCTGGTCTGTGTGCTGTGCTGTAGCAGCCACCGCCCTCATGGGATGGCTCACATACAACTCTATAAAAAATCAAGTTGGCAGATTGGCAAACTAAACCCAAATTTGCAGCATGCAAGGCCAAACCCAACACGCTCTTTTTAACAACCGCTGGTACCAACCCGGAAGGAACGGGGTGTTAAGGGCCCTGTGGCATGTCTGCAATTCTTTTTTACTCATGTCCTTCTTTCCCGGCAATGCATGGAGGAGAGGACTTTTGCGCTTGTTTGGCGCTAAAATTGGCCAAGGTGTCGTCATCAAACCCCTGGTGAATGTAAAATACCCATGGAAACTGAGTATCGGGGAACACCCATGGCTGGGGGAAGGAGTATGGATTGACAATCTGGGAAAGGTAAGTATCGGCAGCAACTGCTGCATTTCGCAGGGGGCACTTCTTTTGTGCGGCAACCACAACTACCATAAACCCTCATCTGATCTGATGGTGGGCGATATTACCCTCGAAAACGGCGTGTGGATTGGCGCAAAAGCCGTGGTTTGTCCGGGCGTGACCTGCAATTCTCACGCGGTACTCAGCGCCGGCAGCATAGCCACAGCCAATCTGGATGCCTACAAAATTTACAGCGGAAACCCTGCGGTTGCTGTCAGAGAAAGAATTATAGAAGCGTGAAGGTTTCCATCATCACCGTTTGCTACAACAGCGCCCACACCCGAAGGGTTGCGCTTAAACGCTATAAGGGGCTGGTTTATTCTTTAATCACTTTAAATGACTGCTTCATATTTTCTCCAACACTGAACATATACAACCCACCTGATAAATTGCCCAAGTCAATTGTTGTGTTTTGAGAGTTAAGCTTTCCTGTTAATGCAAGTTTTCCGTTATTATCATAGATGGAGTAAATCTCACCGATAAGTTTGATGTCTGCATTTATGTTGATTTGGCTTTGAGCAGGATTTGGATATAATGATAATAAATTATCTTGTGTGTTTTCATTTATACCCACATTATTTGCATTATACAAATCTGTTATTTCCTTTTGGGATAAGGCACGGTTCCAAATGCCAATGTCGTCGATTTTTCCGTCAAATGGTGACCAAATGCCACTCGCTTGATCGGAAACACCAATAGAAATTCCTGAGGTACCTGTTGTATTCAGCGTTAATCCATTTGCAGAAACAGAGTCGATCATGACACCATTGATGAATTGTTTCAGTGCCAAACCATCAAAGGTCATAACAATATTGTTCCAGGTATTTAAGCTTAGATATGGACCGTTGCTCTCTAAATTAGCCTGATTATTATTCAGTGCTGCTTGATATACAACACAGTATATTGTTGTCTCAGGATCTGCGCCCACACCTAATGCCCAAGTTTGTCCGTTCGGAGTGCTAAAGCCTTCCTCAAAGCGATTAATAATATTGAGGTTTTGATTTGGGTATCCCGCCGAAGTTCTATAGGCCCAAACGGAGACAGTGATGTTTTTTGGAGCAAGAATAGAAGTGTAAGGAATATAAATTTCGTCACCACCTGAACCCGGAACCCAATGTTTGTAATTAAAAAAATAGGCACTTGAGTTATTTCCAAAGCGGTCTGAAACCAATGTTGCCCCTGTCACAGTTCCGTTATGTCTATTCACACTCTGGTCATTTGCATTCCCATTAAACGGCCACCACCCAACAAGCCCATTGGTCGGTACATATTTTGGCACTTGTGCCAAACTTGCAGTTACAAAACCGAACGCAAACACCCCGTGTAAAAGGAAACTTATTTTTTTCATTTTGTCTCTTTGTTTTTATTGTTTAATATTTCTTTCAATTTTCATCAAGCTTACCCATAACTAGCTTGTACACGCTATAAACCTTCCTCTATACCTCAGATTTGGATGTATTCAGTTTATTGCGCATGTACAAATATAAGGTTCTTTCTTACAAAGAATCAAAAGTCCTTTCGATGATTTATAAACAAAAAACAACCCCGAAAAAGGATAAAATAGGCAATACCAATTGCACAATATATCCACCTAGTAAGAAAATATGTGCAACTTTGTTGCGCCAATAAGTAAGTTATGGGGCATTTTGGGACGACCGTAAATAAAAAATAATTTCATAGTGATTAGACAACAATGACAATCAATAACCTTAACATAAAACTTAGACCAACTGAAATTTCGGACTTGGACACTTTGTTTCAATTTCAACTTGACAAAGAAGGCGGATATTTGGCGGCATTTATGCCCAAAGACCCGACAGACAAAACAGCATATCTAAATAAGTTTACGGAATTATTAAGCGATCCAACCGTAAATAACCAAACAATTTTGATTGACAATGTTATCGTAGGAAGTATTGCAAAATTTGTAATGGAAGGAGACACAGAAATCACATATTGGATTGGTAGAAAATATTGGGGACAAGGTATTGCGACAAATGCACTAAAAAACTTTCTTGACGTTGTTACGAATAGACCAATTTATGGACGAGTTGCGTTTGACAATTTTGGTTCGCAAAACGTTTTAGAAAAATGTGGTTTTACAAGAATCGGTTCAGACAAAGGTTTTGCAAATGCCCGACAAACCGAAATTGAAGAATTTATTTATAAACTAGCTTAACAATGAATGAAAGAAAAACGCCCTAAAACACGGGTTTTGCGTTAGTGGGCGGACAGTGTGAATATGAACATTTGAGCAATTAATAAACGTTGGTGCAAGCAGACAGTTTACGGTTTTAAAAAGCCCGCCCGAACGCAAAGCCCGAAACCGTTATGTGCAAGTTTAAAAAATAAAAACCGAGACGGTCTGCGAGAGCCAAAGAGCTGACCACTCAATGTTACAAAAAAATAGTATTATTGCACTTTAATAGTGGAGCCCAGAATCCACTCTAAAAAACGGGGCGTATTCTGAAAAGCCATACGAGTAGGATATTATACCACACAAAATGAAATTTAAATTTAACTATGGGATTAAAATCTTGAAAAATCAACTACTTCTAGTTTCACTTTTACTATTGATTTTTACGGGCTGTAAAAAGGAGGAAACCCCAAATAATGGAACTTTCAATTTAGAGATTACAAACGGTGCAAAACTGAAAGCAACTTTTACAACAAGTCCTATCGCAAACTCTATTAATACATTTTCGTTTCAGTCAACTAATAGAGCAATGCTCTTTGTTTATTTTGACGTGAGCAATGATGCATATCTTGATATTTGGCCATCAGATCATATAGGCAGAAACGTAAAAATCAATAAGAAATACACGTCAAGAGGGGACTATATGGCCTACCAAGATGATTTTGAATTTTTGGCAACGATAAATGGTAATGACTTATCATACGACTATGCTGAAATAACCTTCACAAAGTATTCAGTACCAGGTGAAATTGTTGGAACTTTCAATGTCAAAAAGAACAATTCAATTGTTGCAAAGGGTGATTTTAGTTTTACATCCAAATAGGCAATTGAAATAATAAAAATCAAAATACAAATCTTTAGACCCTCTATCAGCAAAGTTGGTTAGAGAAGATAAATTTTAATGGATATTTCTTAATAAAATATAAAAATGAGAAAAGTAATGACAATTTTCGGAGCAATCTTATTTGCTTCAACAATTTTAACAAGCTGCGGAGGTGGATCTATTGAAAGAGATGCTAAAAGAGTTGCAGAACTTCAATGCAAAGCTCAAAAACTAATGCAGAGAGTAACATCTGGTGATATGTCCGTAATGGAAGAAAGCACAAAGTTGACTTCTGAAGCGGAAAGTTTATCAAAAGAATTGGAAGGGAAATACACTTCTGACTCTGATAAGGAAAAATTTGCTGAAGCCTTATTGAAAGAAATGGGCAATTGCAAATAATTTAGCAAACAAACGCAGTCCAGAACCCACTCCAGAAAATGAGGGGTATTCCGAAAAGCCTTATGAGAAGAAATTAAAAAAATGTATTGACACGAAATATTCGAGAACAAAACTCCTAAACGCTATGAAAACACTGAAAACGACTGCGAACGGAGTATGCTCCGCCATCCACCGAACAAAAGGATTGCTGCGGACCATGTCCCAAGCTGTGTTGGCGCTGCTGCTATTGGTGGCATGCAAAAAGGAGAATGACCGAAATCCGTTGTTGGCTTACGAAGTTGCTTTGGACGCCTTTGTGGTGGATTTGCAGGCCCATCCCCTTGATTCTACCGGCCTTTCCAATCGGGTAAGGGATTATCTGGCGGCCCAATCGCCGAGTTTCTTTGGGGCAACCGTGGCGCTATTGGATAGCGCTGGAAAGGTTTACTACAGCCCGTATTGGTACCGCCTAAACGATACCCTGGCTATGAAAAACTTGGCCGACTCGGCCTATAAAATAGACGAACAAGCCTGGCTGCGCATGCCTGTAGACAGTGGATATGCCATTTGGACCAAGCCTTATTTTGATGCCGGAGGTGGCGAAGTGTGGATGAGAACACGCGCAGTTCCGGTGATCATGAACAACGAAATAGTGGCTGTGGCCACCACCGACGTAAAGGTGCAATAACCTTAACCAAAATAAATACTCGGAATGATTAAAAAACAATTCCCATTTTGACCCTCACCTTAGGCCTGGCCATAGCACTGGCAACCTGCAACTCAGTGAGCACCGAAAAAGCGCAGATTACTGACATTGGAAACGCCGATTCATTGCGTCCTGCGGCTGAACAAGGCATTTGAGAAGCCAACGACAGACTGTATGCTGGTCTGAAGACATGTTTAAAGGCGATATACAAGTGTTGAATGCGTTGTGGTCGCCCAGCGAATCAAACATGTAAATGGGGCCTTTGTGGGCGATTCTATAACGGGTTGAACGGCAATTAAGGGACGCTAAGGGGGCTTTGACTTTGTAATAAATCCAAGTATATTTGCTCTGCAGAGGGGCAATTTTGTTGCACAAAATATTTGATTAGGAGGATTATATGTGCAAATTTGTTCGCCAATAAGCAAGTTACCTATAATCCCCCAGTAGGTGCGAATCCTAATATTGCGGGACCAATTCGTGACAAACTTATAAAAAATAACGATTGATTATATTACCTCAACCCTGCATTAATTTCTTTCAATACTGATGAGCCGGGACAAAGAACATCTTTGGTTAGTGAATTTAAAGGAGTATCGCTAGTTTTAATCAAATGATGTAAATCATTTGCATCAGGATTCATATACAATAGTCCGGTAAGAATTTCATTTTTCGCTTTTGCATTAATCACTGCATTAACTGCAGATTGTCTATCCAATGGATCCCACTCTTGTGCAAGTTTATTCAATTTGATTGTAGTACCATCATGCATCTTTACATGCTTTACAGTTCCTTCATCATAACTAGTTGTGATCTCAGCCATTTCCGGAACAAAATCAAGGGTAGCAGTTGCTTCTGTATGATGACGAACATAATCGTATGATTTGGTGGAACCCACATTATTATTGAATGTTACACAAGGTGAAATTACATTGATGAATGCAAAGCCAGGATGTTTCATCGCAGCTTTCACTAGCGGCACTAATTGAGCTTTATCGCCTGAAAAACTTTGAGCCACAAATGTTGCACCCAGTTCAATTGCTAAACTCGCCAGATCGATGGATTCAAAAAAATTTATGTGTCCGGTTTTATTTTTTGAACCCTGATCAGCAGTTGCAGAGTCTTGACCTTTTGTTAATCCATAACAACCATTGTTCATTACAATGTAGGTCATGTTTAAACTTCTTCTGATCACGTGAACAAATTGTCCCATTCCAATACTTGCAGAATCACCATCACCGGAAACACCAAAATAAATCAAATCACGATTCGCTAAATTGGCTCCGGTAGCAACAGAAGGCATACGTCCATGAACAGAATTAAATCCATGAGAGTTGCTTAATAAATAAGCGGGTGTTTTAGACGAACAACCGATCCCTGAAAGTTTTGCAAGCTTGTGAGGTTCAATATTTAATTCGAATGCCGCCTGTATAATACCGGCAGTAATTGAATCGTGTCCGCAACCAGCACATAGTGTAGAAAGAGAACCCTCATAATAATCAATGGTATAACCTAATTTATTTTTAGGTAACTCAGGGTGGCGGAATTTGGGTCTAATGTAACTCATAGTCTTTTTTTTGTTTATTTTTTTACCCCGTATACGCTAAGGCGCAGAGATTATTTTCATCGCACCTCTGCGACTTTGCGGTTAATATTATTTTCTGATAAATTCGATGTAATCTGTTTCAAAATGTTATCAGCTGTTATCGGCATACCATCATAATTCAACACAGAGATCAATTTATTAGGATCAGCGTGTAATTCAATCATCATTAAACTTTTTAATTGTGCATCGCGATTTTGTTCTATTACAAATACCTTATCATGTGAATTTATAAAGTCCTCAACTGTTTGATTAAATGGAAATGCTTTTAAACGAATAGCATCAACAATTACATCTTCTTCTTCTAAAATATCCATTGCTTCCTGTGCAGAATAGGTAGAAGTTCCAAAAAATAAAATACCATATTTGGATTTATTTTTTTTCTGATATAGCTGAGGTGCAGGCACCATATCTTTGGCTGTGTTCCATTTACGGATCAAACGATCCATATTACGTTTATATGCGGCACTATCCTCAGTATAAACTGCATATTCATCACGTGAAGTTCCTCGTGTAAAATATGAACCTCTTGTAGGATGTGTTCCGGGAATGGTACGATAAGGAATTCCATCTTTATCTACATCCAAATAGCGCCCGAATTTTTCTAATTTTTCAAGAGCGGCAGCATCCAATACTTTGCCTCTTTTGTAACCACGTTTATCATCCCAGCTCAATGCTTTTGTAACGTGATCATTCATTCCAAGATCCAAATCAGTCATTAAAATAACCGGTGTTTGCAATTGTTCTGCAAGATCAAATGAATCAGCAGTCATTTCAAAACATTCGGTTGGTGTTGATGGGAAAAGTAAAACGTGTTTTGTATCACCATGTGATGCATAAGCTGCCTCCAATATATCTGATTGTTGTGTACGTGTAGGCATTCCGGTTGATGGGCCTGTTCGTTGTACATCAATTAATACTGTTGGTATTTCTGCAAAATAAGCCAGGCCTAAAAATTCATTCATCAATGAAACACCGGGTCCGCTGGTTGCAGTAAATGAACGTGCGCCATTCCAGTTGGCGCCAATTACGATTCCTATGGCTGCTAACTCATCTTCAGCCTGAATAATTGCTACATTATTTTTACCGGTAATTTTGTCCACACGAAGTTCGGCAGCATAGTCACTAAATGCTTCAACAACTGATGTAGATGGAGTGATAGGATACCATGCAGCTACTGTAGCTCCGGCATAAACAGCTCCTAAACCACAGGCAGCATTACCTTCCATCATTATACAATCACCCACCAAATTTCTTCTTTCAACACGAATTTCTAATGGATATTTAAAATTTTTGTGAACATAATCAACCCCCAATTGCAATGCTTTTACGTTGGCCGGAATTAATTTTTCTTTTCCTTTAAATTGTTCCGCCAACAGATCTTCCAGTATTTTAAACTCAATGTCTAACAAAGCGGAAAGCACACCAACGTAAATAATGTTTTTAAATAATTGTCGTTGGCGAGCATCCGTATATGCTTCATTGCACATTTGCATCAAAGGAATAGGGAGGTAATTGATGTCTCTACGGATGTACTCACTATGTAAAGGTTTTGAGCTATCGTATAAAAAGTACCCTCCTATCTTAACATCTTGCACATCTTTCAACATACTCTGAGGATTCACCGCCACCATCAGATCAATACCTTCTCTGCGGCCAAGGTATCCTTGTTCATTTACACGAACTTCATACCAAGTTGGTAAACCTTGTATGTTAGAAGGAAAAATATTTTTGGGTGTTACAGGAATTCCCATCCTGAAAATTGATTTTGTAAAAAGAAAGTTTGCACTGGCAGAACCCGTTCCATTCACATTTGCAAATCGTACCACGAAATCGTTTACCTTATCTGTTTTTAATGACATAATTTTTCTTTTAATATTTTTTCCTTGTGGTTCTCTGGGCCTCCTCAGTGATCTCTGTGTAATATTTTATCGTTACGGAGTTAACCAGAGTGAACACATAGTTTCACGGAATTATTTTAAGTATGCGAAACACAACCTGTATGTGCCTTTGTTGTATTGTAAAAAAACTTTTGCATATCCCATGCAGATGTAGGACAGCGTTCTGCACACAATCCGCAATGCAAACAAACATTTTCATCTTTTATCATTACACGTGCAGTTGGTAACACATCCGACACATATAAATCTTGATTTAAATTTTTTGCCGGCACTTTCAGCTTAGCACGAAGATCTGCTTCTTCCGCATTTACTGTAAAGGTGATACAGGAAGTAGGACAAACATCCACACAAGCATCACACTCTATGCATTTGCTGGTTGAAAAAACAGTTTGAACATCACAATTCAAGCAACGTTCAGCTTCTTTAAATCCGGTTAAACCGTCAAATCCTAATTCAACTTCTTTTTTTCTGTTAGATAAAGTAACTTTTTTATCTGCTTGTGGAACAGCATATCGTTTATCTGTTACTACAGCACTATCGTAAGCCCATTCATGAATTCCCATTTTTTGGGTCACTAAATTCACATACGGGGCAGGGCGTTTATGCAGATCTTCATTTCTACACATTAAATCAATAGAAATTGCAGCTTGATGACCTTGAGCCACAGCAGTGATTACATTCTTTGGTCCGAATGCAGCATCACCACCAAAAAATACTTTTTTATTGGTTGAAACAAACGTAGTTTCATTCACTACGGGCATATCCCATTTATCGAATTCAATTCCTAGATCACGCTCTATCCAGGGAAAACTATTTTCTTGTCCGATAGCCACCAATACATCATCTGCTTCAAAAAATACATCTTCACCACCAACAGGAACTAGTTTACGTTTTCCATTTTCATAAACAGCTTGTACTTTTTCGAAAGTCATTCCTTTTAATTTTCCATTTTCCACCACAAATGATTTGGGTACATGGTTATCTATAATTGGAATATCCTCATGGATCGCATCTTCCTTTTCCCAAGGTGATGCTTTCATTTCCGCAAAAGGACTACGAACAATCACTTTTACTTGCTCACCACCTAACCTGCGGGAGGTTCTGCAACAATCCATTGCGGTATTTCCTCCGCCTAATACAATTACCTTTTTACCGATGGATTTAGTATGCTCAAACGCTACATTTGCGAGCCAAGTGATACCGATGTGAATATTAGCTGCAGCTTCTTTACGACCAGAAATATCCAGATCACGACCCTTTGGAGCACCCGACCCCACAAATACTGCATCATAATCTTTATTTAATAATTCTTTTAAGCTGGATACATATTGATTGAAATGTGTGTGAATTCCCAGATCAAGAATAAAGTTTACTTCTTCATTTAAAACAGTTTCCGGCAAACGGAAGGATGGGATCTGACTACGCATGAATCCACCACCTGATTTTTGCTCATCATATAAATGTAATTCATAACCTAATGGGGCCAGATCACGCGCAACAGTAAGGGAAGCAGGTCCTGCACCAACCAATGCCACTTTTTTCCCATTGGATGTAAAAGGGCCTTGTGGCATATATTTTTTTACATCGCCTTTATTATCTGCGGCAACACGTTTTAAACGGCAAATCGCAACCGGCTCCTCCTCTACCCTCCCTCTGCGGCAGGCAGGTTCACAAGGGCGGTCGCAGGTACGACCCAATACACCGGGAAACACATTGGAATCCCAATTGATCATATACGCTTCCGTATATTTTTCTGCTGCTATAAGCCTTATGTATTCGGGAACAGGAGTGTGTGCCGGACAAGCGTGTTGACAATCGACTACTTTATGAAAATACTCCGGATTGTTGATATCTGTTGGTTTCAAATTCTTCTTTTTTTAAAATTTCAATAGTTCCAAAAATAATGTTTTTTATTTTATATTCATAACAAAAAAAAGCTACTTTTTAGGCACAAAAAACGGCTCTTCTTTCCATCTGCTTTTTCAATCAATACATCTAAAAAAATAGTTATGCGTTAACGCTAACGTTGTCAATAAAAAAGTCAACTTTTATCAATTTTTTATTACATTATTACGCAGTAATAAAAAAGCTTGACCTCTTTTAGTTAGTAGGAACCTTCGTTTTGAGTTTAATGTTTTCAGCTTTTAGCCTGTCATTTTCCTTCATACATGCCTTGCACATGGCGATTGCTTTTTTTGCTTGTTCTAATGCGTCTTTAATCTGTTTGTTAGTTTCATAGGTAACCATTTGAACAAACTGCTCGGCTTGTTTATGAAGGTGCTCTATGTGTGCCTTTTGCTGATTGATTGTTTGCCTTTGTTCTTGAACGATTGAAGATGTGCCACTTTTTGTTGTTTGTTTCGGAACAATGTTTTGCTTTGAGACACTCCTGGAACCAACCATAAATGCCAGGGTTTTGTCCAATCCTTTTATTGATTGTTTATTGTTTTGCCTTGCTTGATATGCTTGGCATTTACAAGCATTAGAGCAATACTTCATTGATTGTCTCTTGTAAACAAACTTTGAACCACAAACAATACAATCGTTTGTATTAGGTTGGAATGTTATATTTCTGACTTGGTCCATGGTTCCGTAATTTATTAGTCTCCCGATTTATGAGCAACCACATAAAATTTGACCGCTGAAATTTTCTAATACTGGCAAATCTATACAGAATACATCAAATATTGTTGCTGGATGCCAAAATATTCAAAAGATTATTAGAGCGTTAAAATAATATGCATTTTATAAAGCTTTTTTATACTCAATTTTAAAAAACGCATCAACGGCTCTTCTTGATACTTCTTGCATAGTCATACCGTGTTTTATACGGTAACGGATTATTCTTTCGACTTGAATGTTATTCAAGGTGCTGGTTTTTAGGGTCCCAAGTATCTGCTGTCACCCTGATACCGGTGGTGAATTGTACTTTCTTTTGATCATAGACAATTCTGCCCATAGTTACCTAATGATTTAGGTCGGTTTTCAGCAGCTTCAGGAAGCAGGTAACACTGATAGATTTTGTCTCAGGTGAAACAAATTTCGAAAGTTCCCGGCAGATTGTAAAAACCTCTGAAATGGAAAATGTTGATAAATAAGGATTTAGAAAAAATCCGAAATTAAACGAAAGTTACTTTGTGGTCCCGCCAGGAATCGAACCTGGATCT
>Ga0194116_10000756_pt1 | contig 52805 bp, 39 predicted proteins | sample TA2MahsurfametaG_4_FD_148617 | JGI IMG/M metagenome (GOLD analysis project Ga0194116, IMG submission 148617) | Freshwater microbial communities from Lake Tanganyika, Tanzania - TA2015008 Mahale S9 surface | ecosystem: Environmental > Aquatic > Freshwater > Lake | place: Tanzania: Lake... | reverse complement strand
ATGATGCGTCGGATCGTGGTCAGCTTCTTCATGCACTGGCGAAACCGGCAGCGTAAGCCGCGGTAGAAATCGCTCACCGACTTTCAGGCGGCCATGGGCGAGAACAATCTCGCGAGGGCGATTGCCTTCGTTACCCACAGCGACCCAAAGCTCGCCTGACGGCTTCATGCATACGCGCTGGCCCGACCCGATTGACGCGACTCGGTACTTGGTCCTGAGTGGGGTTGGTGGCAACCTGAACAGGGTAGATCATGCGCATGCCCGCGTTCCAATCCAGCCGCGCCGAGGTCCGGCGACCGATGGGTCGGTGGATCCAAGGGTTCGGACCGCGATGGATGCTGGGGCTGTGGATGCTGGTGTGCAGCGCGGCCGCGGCGGCCGACCTGACGACCACCCTTCCCGACGGATCCGATCTCTGGTCGCTCACGCCGCCCCGGACGCCCCAGGTCCCCGAGGCCCGGGGATCCCTTCACCCCATCGACCGGTTCATCGACGCGACGCTGGCCGAGCAGGGGTTGCGGCGCGCGCCGGAGGCGGACCGGCGGACGCTGGTCCGACGTGCCGCGTGGGACCTCACCGGCCTGCCTCCCACGGTCGAGGAGATTTCCGCCGGCCTGCAGGGTTCCCCAGGGGATGACGGCGCGGCCTTCGACCGCCTCGTGGAGCGTTGGTTGGCATCGCCGGCCTACGGCGAGCGCTGGGGACGCTGGTGGCTCGACCTCGCCCGGTACGCCGACACCAACGGCCAGGACGAGAACAAGGTCATGTCCAACGCCTGGCGCTACCGCGACTGGGTGGTGCGCTCCTTCAACGCCAATCAGCCCTATGACCAGTTCCTGCGGGACCAATTGGCCGGCGACCTGGTCGACCGGACCGGCGTTGCCGAGTCGGTGGTCTTCGACCGGTGGACCGCCACCGGCTTCCTCGTGCTCGGGCCCAAGATGCTGGCCGAGCAGGACAAGCCGAAGCTGGTCATGGACCTGGTGGACGAGCAGATCGATGTCGTGGGTCGGGCCTTCCTCGGGTTGACCCTCCAGTGCGCCCGCTGCCATGACCACAAGTTCGACCCGGTCAGCGCCGCCGACTACTACGCGCTGGCCGGCATCTTCCGCAGTACCAAGACGATGGAGAACCTCGCCTTCGTGTCGAAGTTCAACGAACGCGCGGTCACTACGGCCGAACGCCTGGCGGCGATCGAGGCGCACCGGTCCGACCTGAAACGCCTCCAGGAGGAGCACGACTCGATCGAACGCCCGGCCCGCGAGCGTCTCCGGCAGGACTGGCGGGAGGCCCTGTCGGAAGGGCTTCCCGGATGGCTGCGCGACGAGCCGGGGGCCACGAAGGTGGCGGGTCCCGCCGAGGGTCCCGAGGCGAGATGGCGTGCCTGGTGGAAGGGCGGGACCGTCAGCCCGTCGGTGCGTCAGGCCGTCCTCGAACTGGCAGGCGATCCCGCGGCCCGACAGGCGTTGGTCACCGCATTCGGTGAGGGAACCCCGCGGGCGGAACTGCGGCTGGGACCCGGCCGGCTTGGTCAGGGATTTTGCGCCGGGGGCGACAACCACCTCGACCATCCGTCGACGCCGGCGCTCGAACCACCCCACTGGACGCTGCAGACGTGGGTCCGGGCCGACGAATGGCCCAAGGGAGGGGAGACCCGTCGCTGGCTGGTTTCCAAGAACGTCAACGAGTGGGTGGAGGGACATTATGCCCTCGGTCTCGACGGTGACCACGCCATGGCCTGGGTGAACATCGGGGGCGGGCGCGAGCACGTGACGACCGTCCGGGCGGCGAAGCCCTTGAAGCGGGACCATTGGCATCACCTCGTGGCGACCTACGACGGGCGGACCTTGGCCCTCTTCGTCGATGGCCTGGCCGCCGGCGGCACCGAGGTGGGCAAGGCCCGGGTGCCGGGCACCGGTCACGTTTCCCTCGCCCGCCGCCCCGATGGCCACGTGCGGTTCCGAGGCCTGCTGGACGAGGTGTTGATCGCCGGTGAGGCCTGGACCGCCGACCGGGTGCGTCAGGCATTCGAGGCTCCGGAGCAGGCGCGTGACTGGCCGGCGCTGCTGCGCTGGGATTTCGACCATCTCGACGCGTCCGGGCAGCGGGAAGCCCGGCGGGCCGAGGCCCGGGAGGCGATCTTCGGGGGCGATGGTCCGCTGGCGTTGCCCAAGGACGCCCGCCCCCTGTTCCCGGAGGCGACGCGGCAAGCCCTCGCACGCAACGGGCAGGAGCGGGAGGCCCTCCAGCAGCGGGATCCAGGCGCCCCCGCGCACGCGCTGGCGGTGGAGGAGGGAACCGTGGCCGACCTGCCGATCCACATCCGGGGGAGTCATCTGCAATTGGCGGCCCACCCGGTGCCGCGGGGTTTCCCCCGGGCGATCCGGGTCGCCGGTCCGCCGGCCATCCCGTCGGGTCGGAGCGGCCGCCTCGAACTGGCGCACTGGCTCACCCGGCCCGACCACCCGCTCACCTCGCGCGTGCTGGTCAACCGCGTCTGGCAGGCGCACTTCGGCCACGGCCTGGTGCGCAGTCCCGACAATTTCGGACGGCGTGGGGATCGCCCGACGCATCCAAGGCTGCTCGACTGGTTGGCCCGCGACCTCGTCGACCACGGATGGGACCTGAAGCGGCTGCATCGGCTCATCCTGACCAGCGCGACCTGGCGGCAGGCCGGTCGCATCCACGCCGACCCGAAGGCAGCCGGGCTGGACCCCGAGAATCGTTGGCTTTGGCACTTCCCGAGGCAGCGGCTCGAGGCGGAGATGATCCGGGACGGGGTGCTGGCCGTGGCCGGACGGCTCGACCGGACCTTCGGCGGAAGCCTTGTGACCTGGAAGAACGACGAATACGCTCCGAAGGATGAGGTCTCGGAATCGTCCCTGCGTCGGACCCTGTACCTGCCGGTGGTCCGGGACCGTGTCTACGACCTGCTCACCCTCTTCGATTTCGCCAACCCGAGCGTCGGCGTCTCCCGGAGGACGCCGACGGTGGTCTCCCATCAGGCGCTCTTCTGGATGAACAGCCCCTGGCTGAAGGAGCAGTCGCGGGCGATGGCGGTCCTGCTGGAGGGCCAGTCCGCCAGCCTGCGGCCTCCGGTGGCCGAGCGCGTGGTGCTGGCCTACGAGCGGGTCCTCGGGCGGCCGCCAACCACCATCGAAATCGACCGCGCCAGGGCCTTCCTCGAGGGGCCTGGGGTCACCGCTGCCGATCCCGATTCGCCCGGGCGATGGGCCGGTTGGTGCCAGGTGCTCCTGGCCAGTTCGGAATTCCAGTACCGCGAATGACTCCCCGATCCAACCTTCAAGGGCCGGGGGTTTCCCGGCGTCAGTTGCTGCGCCGGACGGCCCTCGGGTTCGGGCACCTGGCCCTGGCCGGCCTGCTGTCGTCGGCGGGACGGGCCCGGGCGGCCTCGGACGCCCCGGGGCAGAGGGGTCCGCTGGCGGCCCGGCCGCCCCGGTTCCGCCCACGGGCCCGCCGGATCATCTTCCTCTTCATGCACGGTGGGCCGTCGCACGTGGACACCTTCGACTGGAAGCCCCGCCTGCTGAAGGATTCGGGCAAACCGTTGCCCTTCGAGAAACCCCGCATCCAGTTCGCCAAGACCACGAACCTCCGGCGATCCCCCTGGGAGTTCCGCCCCTACGGCCAGTCGGGCGCGATGGTCAGCAACCTCTTCCCGAAGGTCGGGGCGATGGCCGACCACCTGTGCTTCCTCAAGGCGGTGCACGGCACCAACGAGGCCCATGGCGGGGCGCTGTTGAAGCTGCACACCGGGTCGGATACCTTCGTCCGGCCGAGCATGGGGTCCTGGATCACCTACGGCCTGGGCACCGAGAACCGCAACCTCCCGGGCTTCCTGACCATCAACCCCACCCTGGGGCATGGCGGGGTGGGCAACTGGTCGAGCGCCTTCCTGCCGGCGGTCCACCAGGGAACCCCGATCGGCGGCGGCGTGCCGGTCGACCGGGCGACCATCCACTACCTCCACGACCCCGACGGCGAGGCACGCACCCAGCGCGCGCAACTCGACCTGTTGGGCCGGATGAACCGGGACCACCAGGGTGCGGTCGGGGCCGACCCGGTATTGGAGGCCCAGATCGAGGCCTTCGAATTGGCCTTCCGCATGCAGTCCGAGGCGCCCGAGGCGATGGACGTCGGGCGCGAATCCGAGGCCACCCGGCGCCTCTACGGCCTCGACGACCCGAAGACCTCCTCCTTCGCGCGGCAGTGCCTGCTGGCCCGCCGCTTCAGCGAGCGTGGGGTGCGATTCGTCCAGGCGACCCACGGCTATTGGGACCAGCATTCGGACCTCACCCGCGACCATGGACGATTGGCCTCGGAGGTCGATCGCCCCATCGCCGGGCTCCTGCAGGACCTCAAGGCCCGGGGACTCTGGGACGAGACGCTGGTGATGTGGGGTGGGGAGTTCGGCCGGACCCCGACGCTGCAGGGCGACGATGGACGCGATCACCACCCGCACGCCTTCACGATGTGGCTGGCCGGCGGGGCCGTGAAGAACGGCTTCAGCTACGGGCTCACCGACGACTACGGGTTCTACGGCGTCGACCAGAAGGTGCACGTGCACGACCTGCACGCCACGCTGCTGGCCCTGCTGGGCCTCGACCACGAGGACCTGACCTACCGCCATGCCGGCCGCGACTTCCGCCTGACCGATGTCCACGGCCGCGTGGTCGACGAGATCTTCGCCTGAACCGGGCAGCCCACGGCCCTCAGGGCACGACCACCATCCGGTAGAACCGCTGGCCCGCATCCCACGTCAGGGGCAGCGACACCTCCCGGGCCATCGTGCCTGCGGCGATGTCCTGAGAGCGGTCCCAGGGGCCGGCCACGCTGTCGGAAATCTCCAGGCGATACGACCGGTCCGCCTGCGCGGTGAAGCGCAGGGACCACCCGCGGCCCTCACGGGCCACCGAAAGGCGGAAGACGCTCCCGGGGTTGCGTGGGTCGGTGCCGGCGAGAAATTCCCGCAGGTTGGTCGCCCCGTCGCCGTCCGGGTCGCCGGCGCCGTCGGCGGCGTCGGGACGCAGGCCGTTGCGGGTTTCCCAGTCGTCGGGCATCCCGTCGCCGTCGGAGTCGGCCTCCGGCTGCGCGTTGGAACGGCCCGGGGTGGCCCGGCCGGGGAAGCGCACCCGGGTGGTCGATCCATCGGGGAGGAACCCTTCCGAGACCCCCTCGTCCTGCACCGTGTAGTCCACGGAGTCCACGACGCCCCCGTGGCCGGCCACCAGACGGAGGGTCTCCCCGAGGGCGTTGAGGCGGAAGTCCAGCCGGGATCCCGGCACCTCGGCGGTGCTTCCGTCCATGCGGAAGCGGGCGAAGCCCTTGCCGGCGAGGAAACCCGGTGCGGGCAGGGTGCGGTTGGTGGCCCCGCGGATGCTGGGATCGTCGGTGAGCACCCACCGGGAAAGGTCCACCGGAAGAGGGTCGGCATTGTGCAGTTCGACGAATTCCATCGCGCGGCCGCCGGTGGCCAGCCACTCGTTGATCCGCACCCCGGAACCGTCCGACATCGCCGCCGGGGTGAACGGCGGCTCCGGCCCGTCGGATCCGGAGGCGAGCACCCAGTTGGGGCCGTTGCGCCAGACCGGTCGACCCGGGACCTGTGGACCGTAGTCGACCCGGTCCCAGACCCGGCCATCGTCGCCCTCGAGGCGCACCTCGCCACCGTCGTCGGGCAGGGTGGCCAGGGGCGACCAGAGCCGGAGCGGGTCGGCCACGGGCACGGCCGGTGCCCCGCCCAGGATCCGCAGGCGTTGGCCGGGCGCGAGCGGTGCCGGCCCGTCCAGTTCGACCGTGCGGGACGGCAGGTCGGGTGGGTCGATCACCAACCGAAGGCCCGCCCGGGAGACCGGGACCCCGGCGAAATTCTCCACGTCCACCCAGTCGACGCCGGAACGGGCGAGGAACGCCGAAAGGCGCAGGGTCTGCCCGGGAACTTCGACCCGGTTGCTCAAGCCCGGACTTCCGGGGGAGGCAAGAGCCTGGATCGCGCCGGAACCGTCGGGGATCCGGGCCAGCGTGGTGCCGCGGACCGGGGCGGCGTAGGACAGACGCTCCACCTCGGCCCCGCCGGGTTCCTGCAGCGCCAGGAACCCCGCACCGGCGGGCAGGTCCCCGTCGATCCGCGTCGGTGACGAGCCCGGGCCGAGCCGGAGCACCAGGAAGCCCCCGGGGGCGACGAACGCCGGGCCGGGAAGGCGGAACACGGTGTTGGACGCCAGGAGCATCCAACCGGAGACGGCCGCCGGTCGCGCGTCCGGGTTGTGCACCTCGATCCACGGCAGACCCGCCGGCGGCGACAACTGCCATTCATTGAGCCTGAGGGCGGTGGAGAGCTCCCGCGATGCCAGCGGTTGGTTGGCGGCGCCCGGCGTGGGGTGGGCCAGCACCCAGGTGCCGGAGCCGTCGCGGGCCATCGAGAATCCCGGGACCTGGGGCCCGAAACGCACCCCGTCCACCCGCTCCCCGTCGGCATCCAGCAGCACGAGGGTCTCCCCGTCGGCGTCGAGGGCGAAGGGGAGGCGGTCGGGGGCGGTGACGCCGCCCTCGGCGCTCGAGAACACCCGGAATGCACCCGGGCCCAGCCGGGTTCCCGCCGGGATCACGAAGCGTCGCGCCTCCCCGTTGTCGGTGACCGAAAAGCCGCCGACGTCCACGGCGGTGGAACCCGGGTTGTGCAATTCCACCCAGTCGGGCAGGCCGGAGGCGTGCACCTCGTGGATGCGCACCGCCGGGGTGATGGAAGCCGGTTGCGGCGGTCGTCCCGGGGTGCCCCCGGGGGCACCGGCCGTCCAGGCGGTCGGATCTCCGGGATCGGCCGAGGGATCCCGGAATTCCAGCGAGCTGCCGCCGCCATCGGCCGAGCGGGGCCACGGCGGCGAATCGCCGTAGCCGGCTGCGGCGACCAGCCGGCCGGCTGCATCCCGCAGTTCCAGCCGCTCGCCCCCGTTGGAAAGGCTGCCCTCGTACCAGCCGAAGACGGCGGTCCCGGGATGGCGCTGACGGAAGAGGTCGGGGCGCGTCCCGTTGCCCAGGACGAACCGGGCGCCGGCCGCCAGGATCGCCCGCTGGCTGGGGAAGCGGAAGGTGATGCCCGAGAACTGGTGGCCCGAGAGGTCCACCGGTGTGGTCCCCGGATTCCAGAGTTCGAGGAACTCGTAGGCGTCCCCGCCGACCGGGTTGTACTGGATCTCGGAGAAGACCACCGGTCGCGGTGCGGCGGCGGCCTGGAAATCCGCCGAGGTCAGCGCGCTCCAGTTGGTGCCGTCGAGCGTCCTGGCCCGGATCCTCAGCGGCGGACGCAACGACAGGGCGTCGGCGTAGCGGAGGGCCTCTGACGACACGGCGGAGCTGAACGGGATGCGGGGATCGTTGCCGTTGGTGGTGTACCAGACAATGCCGCTGCGGCGGGTCATCGTCAGCCTGGTGCCATCGACCACCCGGCCGCCGAAGACGTTGAGCACGGGGGCGTTGGACGACGCGAGGAACCCGGCCTTCTGGAAGGCGTTGGTCATGTGGCGCCGCCGTCCGTTGATCCAGGGCGTGATGACGTCGGAGAAGCCGCTGATCGACGGGGACAGCCGGGCCCGCATCGCGGTGTAGGCGGCGCGGATGCGCTCGTCGGTGAGCGGTCCGCCGTTGAAGAAGGCCCGGTGCACCCGGTCGGCGAAGAGCAGGCGGAACTCCGGGGAGCGCTTGAGGCTGTTGAAGAGCTGCTGGTAGTCGGTGGTCCCCCAGGGTGGCGAGGTGCTTGAGAGCGTGTTGGCGATGGTGTCGTAGGAGACGCCGTGCGAGCCGAAGGAGAACTCCGCGTCCCAGGGATAGAACCGGAACTTCGATCCCGGAACCCGCTCCCGGGCCGCCCGGGTGTTGTTGTGCGGCCAGTCGTCGTTGTCCGACCAGAGGTGCGGAAGCAGGTAGTCGACGAAGTTCTCGAGATCCATCCGGGCGGCGACGTCGAGGTAGTTGGTCCGGATCGTCAGGTCGCGCCGCGCCGCCGTACGCAGGGCGGTCCAGGCGATCGAATCACCGCCGAGTGCCACGTTGCCGACCCCGATGACGTCCCAGAGCGCGCCGCCCCCGTGGTAGGCCTGCAGGAAGTCCTCGTTGACGCGCTCGGCCGGGTTGTAGATGCCCCGGTAGGCCCCGTTCAGGAAGAGATGCACGAAGGTGCCATGGCTGGCCACGATGCCGACCTGGTCGCAGAGGGTCCGGACGAACTCGTCCTTGAGCAGCGGATTGCTGTGGTCGTTCATGCCCGCCCGAAGGTGCAGCGTGTCGAACTCCGGGACCGTGGTGCCGGGGAAGACCGGGTAGCGGAGCTTCCCCTCGCCGTATTCGCCGCGGAAATACAGCCGGAACGAGTATTTGCTCTGGGGCAGCGCCGTGGTGTTGTAGGCATACCGGCCCCGGATGTAGTCGCCGCCGGCGACCCGGATCCCGGCATCCACCTGGAATCCGCCGTTGTCCTCGGGCCGGATCCACTCCACCGACACCGGCCGCTCCCAGGCGATCCCATGGTTGAGGGTGTTCCTCGGATTGAACTCCAGGATGCCCGTGCGCCCGTAGAGGTGGTTGGTCGCCGTGACGAGGCTCACGACCGGCAGGAGCCGCCGGTTGTTCGCAAGATTGTAGAGGTAGGTGTGCGTCTGGACCCGGGAGGGCAGCTGGTTGGAGGCGAAGCCGGCGGCCCGGATCACGCGGTTGGCCGTGATCGGGATGGGTTGCGTGTAGCGGAGGCCGTTGGTCGGCGTCGGCACGCTGCCGTTGGTGGTGTAGCGGATCTCGACCCCGGGCAGCGGCGAGGCGATCGAAAGCGTGAAGGGGTGGGCGAAGAACCCGCGCGGGACGCTGAAGTGAAGGTCGGGCAGGGCATTGGTCACGAGGCTGGTGCCGTTGGCCTTGCCCGGCGTCGGAACCGGGAAGAAACGAAAGACCCGGTTCGTCTCCGGGCCACTCAGGCCGTAGGAGAAGTTCGGTGCCTGCCGGGGGTAGTCGAGCCGGTCGACGGGCATCCGTGGCAGCTCCGGGCCTGACAGCAGCAGCGTGCCGCCGTTGTCGGCGAGGCGGAAGTTGGTGTGCAGGTAGCGGCTGGTGGGCTGGTTGGTCCGGTCCTTCGCCGACGCCCAGAGCAGGGTCGATCCCGACGGCGGGAGCACCAGGCTCGGGAAGACCCAAAGATCCGGGAGGTCGGGGTCGTTGGTCAGGCTCCAGCCGGCGAGGTCCACCTCGGTGTCTCCGCCATTGAACAGCTCGATCCAGTCCTCGGGGTCGCCCTCCTCGTCCTTCAGGCCCGACAGGTTCTCCGCGAGGATCTCCCGCAGGACGACCCCGGGAGGGGGGCGCAGGGGGCTCACCGGATAGGACCAGCCCTCCCCCTCGAATCGCCTCGCCTCGTCCCCCTCGGCACGGATCCCGTGGCCCGGCGTCCAGGCGAGCTGGGCCTGGCCGCTCCGTGCCGCATCGAACCGGAACCGGTACGGCCCCGCACCGAGGCCCTCCACCTCCAGGGCGGCCACCCCGTCGAGGCGAAGGTCGCCCGAGTCGACCCCGGTCACCGGGCGGTTGAAGACGACCTGCACCGAGGTCAGGTGCCGGAGAGCGGTCCCCGGAACCGGCAACACCGAGTCGACGGCGGGCGGGCGGGGGTCGACGAGATCATAGCTCCAGTTCGATCCCGCCACCGAGGCGTCGAAGCGGGTGGGCGGTTGACCCAGATCCTGGATGGCGTGCAGCGGGCCCCAGGTCACCGTCACGGCGCCGTAGGGGGGTTGGCGGAAGACGAAGGTGTAGGTCCTGCCGCCGCCGGAGTGCGAGGTGGCGGGGACGCCGTTGACCAGGAAGTCGGCGGCCGAGACGCCATTGACCGGGACGCTGAAGGTCACGCTGACACGATCCAGCATCTCGACCGTCCCCGGGGTCGGGTCGATGGCGACGATTCCGACCTGGGCCCGGGCAATCCGGCATCCCAGGGCCAGGCAACAGAGGATCCAACGGGTGACGTGGACGAAGCGGAGGCGCGACATGCAAGTGTGGCCTTCAGGCTCGCCGGAGGTGCCGTCAGCGTCAAAGCCCGAAGCGGAGCAGGAACGCCATTGAAGGCGATGGGCCGTTGGTGTTCCGTTCGCACCCATGGTTTGTCGGATTCAGACCCTCCTGCTCGGGTTCCTGGCCTGGGCCGCCTTCGCGCGGGCGGAGCTCCCCGGGGAGCTTCCCGAGGTGCCCATGGGCGTCGCGTGGAAGGATCCCAAGGCGTTGACCCCCGGCAGCCGCGTGGTGGTCGAGATGGGGCTGTACCGATGGGCCCTCCGATGGGTTCCTCCGGGCCGTTTCCGGATGGGAAGCCCACCGGACGAACCGCTTCGCGACAAGGACGAGATTCCGCATGAGGTGACCTTCGAGCGGGGCTTCTTCATGGCCGAGACCGAGTGCACCCAGGCCCAGTGGATGGCCATCCTCACCAACAACCCGAGCCACGGGAAGGCCCCCGACCAGCCGGTGAACCAGGTGTCGTGGCCGGAGGCCAAGGAATACTGCCGGCGACTCACCCTGGCCCAACGGGATCGGGGACTGATCCCGGACCGATGGGAGTGGGATCTGCCGACCGAGGCCCAGTGGGAATACGCCTGCCGGGCCGGGACGACCGGGGCGTTCGCCGGGGACCTGCCAAGCATGGCCTGGATCGAATCGAATTCCGAGGGTCGGGCGCATGCCGTGAAGACCCGTGCGCCGAACGCGTGGGGCCTCCACGACCTGCATGGCAGCGTCTGGGAATGGTGCCGCGACTGGTATGGCGACTACCCCTTGGACCCCGTGGTGGACCCGACCGGCCCGGCGGCCGGCACCTTCCGGACCTATCGCGGAGGCAGCCGGATCTACGGAGCGCGTCGCGCCCGCTCGGCCATTCGCGGGGCCATGACCCCGGAGTTGAAGGGCGACTACCTCGGGTTCCGCCCGGTGCTCCTGCCGCCCCGTTGAGGCCCGCCGGGCGACCTCAACGGTGACCCCCGGTATGGGTCCGCAACGAGCAGTTGCCGCCCCTCCGGTCGCGCCCCTATCCTTGGCCCGTCTTCCCAACCACGGGTATCTATGGCTAAAAAACAACTCCGCATCGGTCTCATCGGCTACGGCTTCATGGGACGCGCCCATTCCAACGCATTCGCCCAGGTCGGCCACTTCTTCCCGTCGAGCTATGAGATCGTCCTGAAGGCGGTCTGCGCGCGCGACGCGGTCAAGGCCCAGGAATTCGCCGACCGCTGGGGCTACGAGTCGATCGAAACCGACTGGAAGAAGCTCCTGGCCCGCAAGGACATCGACGTGGTGGACATCGCCGTGCCCAACAACCTGCACGCCGAGATCGCCATCGCCGCGGCCAAGGCCGGAAAGATGATCCTGTGCGAGAAGCCCCTGGCCCTCAATTCGAAGCAGGCCGAGGGCATGGTCAAGGCCATCGAGAAGGCCAAGGTGCCCAACATGGTCTGGTACAACTACCGGCGTTGCCCGGCCGTCGTCCTGGCCAAGCAGCTCATCGACTCGGGCAAGCTCGGCAAGGTGTTCCACTACCGCGCCAACTTCCTCCAGGACTGGACCATCAATCCCGAGCTGCCGCAGGGCGGGGCGGCCCTGTGGCGCCTCGACGTCAAGGCCGCCGGCTCCGGCGTCACGGGCGACCTCCTGGCCCATTGCATCGACACGGCCATGTGGCTCAACGGCGGCATCAAGGATGTCAGCGCGATGACCGAGACCTTCATCAAGGAGCGCAAGCACACCCTCACCGGCAAGGTCGAGAAGGTGGGCATCGACGACGCCTGCGCGTTCCTGTGCCATTTCAACAACGGCTCGCTGGGCCTCTTCGAGTCGACCCGCTACGCCCGCGGCCACAAGGCGCTCTACACCTTCGAGATCAACGGCGAGAACATGAGCCTCAAGTGGGACCTGCACGATTTGCACCGCCTCCAGATCTTCGATTACAGCGATGTCGGGGCCGAGCGCGGCTGGAAGAGCGTCCACGTCTCCGACGGTGACCACCCGTACACCGGGAAGTGGTGGGTGCCCGGTCTGCAGCTGGGCTACGAGCACAGCTTCATCCATCAGGTCGTGGAGTTCATCTCGGGTCTCGAGAGCGGCAAGAACGCCAAGCCGGACTTCAGGGACGGCCTGGCCACCGACTACGTCGTCGATGCCGTCCTGGCCTCGGCCAAGACGCACAAGTGGACCAAGGTCAAGCGGGTGAAGGGCTGAGGCCTCAGGCAGTTTCCCGTGGCGGGAACGACGCGGGCGGGCGGGGCGATGCAGGGCCCTTCCCGCCCGTTTTGCGCCGGCGCCCGGCGAAGTTCGGTTTGGCCTCGGTCGGCCTCCCGTGGCATACCAGCGGGCGCATGGAATACGAAGCGGTCATCGGTCTGGAGACCCACGTCCAACTCAAGACCCACTCGAAGATGTGGTGCGGGTGCGCCAACGCCTTCGGATCGGATCCCAACACCAACGTCTGCCCGATCTGCCTGGGCATGCCGGGCGTGCTGCCGGTGCCCAACGCCGAGGCCATCCGCCTGACCGTGCTGACCGGATACCTGCTCAACTGCGAGATTCCCCGCTTCGCCAAGTTCGACCGCAAGAACTACTTCTACCCCGATTCGGCCAAGAACTACCAGGTCACCCAGTACGACAAACCCTCGACGGCCAACGGCTGGATCGAGTTCGAGTTCGACGGGCCCGGCTCGGTGGACGGCCTCGCCCGGGTCCGGATCACCCGGGCGCACCTTGAGGAGGACGTCGGCAAGAACAGCCACTTCGACCGCTTCAGCGGGGTGGACTTCAACCGCGCCGGCGTGCCGCTGCTGGAGATCGTGTCCGAGCCCGACCTCAACGGTCCCGACATGGCCTATGCCTACCTCCGCGCCCTCACCGACGTGCTGTACCGGGGCGGCATCAGCGACTGCGACCTGGAGAAGGGCATGGTGCGCTGCGACGTGAACGTCTCGGTGCGTCCCAAGGGCAGCACGAAGCTCGGGGCCAAGATCGAGATCAAGAACATGAACTCCTTCTCCGGGGTGCGATGCGCCCTCGAGTACGAGATCCCGCGACAGATCGAGGCCGTGAAGCGCGGTGAGACGCTGCGCCAGGAGACGCGCCGGTGGGACGACCTCGCCGGCATCACCGAGGCGATGCGCTCCAAGGAGGATGCCCACGACTACCGGTACTTCCCCGAGCCGGACCTCATGCCCCTGGCGCCGACCGACGAGTGGCTGGCTTCCGTGCGGGCGCAGGTGGTCGAATTGCCCCTCGCCCGCAAGCGGCGGTTCCTCCGCGAGTACGGCCTGCCCGACGGCGACGCGGAGATCTTCCGCGACAACCTGCCGCTGGCCGGTTTCTTCGAGAAGGCCGCGCAGGGCGCCTCCCAGCCGAAGGCGATCGCCAACTGGGTGATCAACAATCTGCAGGCGCGCCTGAGCGACTCGGGCACAGCCGTGGACGAGGTGCGCATCCGGCCGGAGCAGGTGCGGGAACTGGTCGGCCTCGTGGACGGCGGATCCATCAGCAGCAAGATCGCGCAGGACGTCTTCGCCGAGATGTTCACCACGGGGGACTCACCCAAGGCCATCGTCGAGCGCAACGGCTGGTCGCAGGTCAGCGATGTGGGTGCCCTCGAGGCCCTCTGCGACCAGGCCATCGCCGCCAACCCCGGGCCCGCCGCCGACTTCCGGGCCGGCAAGTCGGCCGCCCTCAACGCCCTCAAGGGCCAGGTGATGAAGCTCTCCAAGGGCAAGGCCAACCCCGCCTTGGCCGGCGAAATCCTTGAGCGCAAGCTGCGCGCATAGACACGCCGGGCCGTTGTCGGGGAGTCCGAGCCGGGGCAGTCCGAGCCCAACGGTCGGGGGCGGCGCGCGCAATGGACTCCATGGCACGCAAACGGCCCCGGGAACCTTCGGGCTCCACGGGGCCGCATCGTCGTCGGCCCGATTGGGTCGATCGGGCCGGTTTCAGGCGGGCGGAATCAGCGCGTCGGCGAGTAGTCGGTGGGCACGAGGAACACCGACTTCACGCCGCCGGCCACGGTGAGCGATCCGCCGGCGGCCTTCTCGCTGGCCTCCCGGGCGGCCTTCCAGGCCGGATCCTTGCCGAAGGCCGAGAAGCTCGCCTTGGCCGCGTCCTGGGATTTGTGGGTCAGGAAGTAGAGCAGGGTGCGGTCGCCCTCGGGCTGGTCGGCCATCTTGTGGAAGTAGCCCTGGTTGCCCATGCCATACTTCGCGAACAGGCCGATGGTGTGGTCCCGGAACCGGGCATCCAGGTGCGAGAGCCGCTCCGGGGTGCTGGTGTAGGTGCGGACTTCCCACACGCCGCCCTTGGAGACATTGCCGGTGCGGACCTTCGGCGAGTAGTCGGTCTCGACCAGGAAGGGGTTCTCGGACTTGGCCACGATGGGCCCGGCGGCTTCGCTGGCCTTCTGGGCGGTCTTCCACTCCGGGTCGGAGGTGAAGGCCTTCCAGGCCGTCTCCCGCGCCTCGCGGCTGGGGTAGCGCAGCAGGAAGTGCAGCCGCTGGTCGGCCGGGTCGGCCGGCATCCAGTAACCGATGCTTTCGATGCCGTGCTTCTTGAAGAGGCGCAGGGTGTGGTTGCGGAAGCGGTTGTGCAGCGCCTCCGCACGGCCGGGGAGGATGGTGTAGATGCGCAGTTCGTAGACGGCGGCGGTGTGGCCGGAGCCGGTGGACTGGCACCCGGTGAGCAGGGCCGCTCCTGCGACGGAGGCGGTCTTCAGGAAATTGCGACGGTGGATCATCAAGACCAAGCCTCCGGCCGGGCGACGTGGCGTCAAACAAAAACCTTGTTGCCGGCCCCGGCCACCGTTACCGCTTCCCGCACATGACCGAGCGGCGCGCCAAGATCCAGCGGAAGACCAGCGAGACCTCCATCCGCGTGGACCTCGACATCGACGGTCGGGGCCGGGCCCGGGTGAAGACCGGGGTCGGTTTCCTGGACCACATGCTCTGTGCCTTTGCCAAGCACTCGGTGTGCGACCTCAAGCTCACGTGCTCGGGGGACCTGCACATCGACGCCCACCACACGGTCGAGGACTGTGGCATCGCCCTCGGGCAGGCCTTCCTGCAGGCCCTCGGCGACAAGCGAGGCATCCGACGCTACGGAACGGGCTTCGACCCCCGCAATCCCTTCACCGGCGAGGCCCATGTGCCCATGGACGAGGTGCTGGCCCGCTGCGTGATCGATTTCAGCGGGCGACCTTGCCTGGTCTGGCGTGGCATGGATTCGATGGCCCAGCGGCGGATCCCGGAGGCCGACCGGAATCAGGACATGTCCTCCCGGTTCCGCTTTGGCCTCGCCCGGGAGTTCTTCCAGGGATTCACCAACGAGGCGCGGTGCAATCTGCACCTCGAGCTTTTGTACGGGGGCGAACCCCACCATGTGGCGGAGGCCCTCTTCAAGGCCTTCGCCAAGGCAGTGGACGTCGCCTGCCAGCGGGATCCGCGGATCGCCGGGGTGATCCCCAGCAGCAAGGGGGCCCTTTGAGAGGCACCGTGGCCGTACCCGGCCGGCGACCTGCCCGGCCGTCGTTCCGGCCGGAACTTCTCCCTGAATAATCGCCCAACCGCACCGTCGATGCCCCTGTCGGTGAAACACGATTATCCGTCAGCAGCCGACGAGACTCTGGTCCAGTGGGCTCAACGGGGGGATACCGAGGCGTTCGAGGAACTGGTGCACCGGCACCGGGACAAGATCTACGCCAGGGCCCTGATGATGATGCGGAATGACGACCAGGCGCTCGAATTTTCACAGGAAGCATGGGTCAAGGCGTGGCAACGGTTGGTTCAATTCCAGGGCGACTCGAGTTTCGCCACGTGGGTGACGCGCATCGTCATCAACCTCTGCCTCGACCAGTTGCGGCGGCAGAAGCGCGTCCGCACCGAATCCATCGAGGCCATGGACGAGGAGTCCGGCGGGGTGGAGCGGCACCTGCCGGTGCCGGAGTCCAACCCCACTGCCGGTCTCGAGCAGGACGAACTCCGGAGGCGCATCGATGAAGCGCTGGGGAAACTCACCGACGCCCATCGGACCGTGGTGGTCCTTCATGAGTTTGAGGGGCTGGAGTACAAGGAGATCGCCAAGCGCGTCGGCATCTCGATCGGAACGGTCATGTCGCGCCTCTTTTACGCGCGCCGCCGGCTGGCATTCCTTCTACAATCTTTGAAGCGGGAGCGTTCCGAATGAAAACCAACGAGCAACTCATCGACCTGCAGGCCTACGTCGACGGTGAACTGTCCGACGAGAAGCGCCGACGGGTCGAGGCGGCACTTCCCGCCGACATCGACGCCCGGGAGCTGGTCGAAGGGCTGCGCCGTCTCTCCGGCCTCCTGCGCGACCACGAACCCAAGGCCGCCGTTCCCTGGAGCCGGGAGTTCTACTGGAGCCAGATCCGACGCCGGATCGACGCCGACGCCGCCGGAAGCCAGGCCACCTCCGCCCCGGCCCATGCGGCCTCCACGGCCTCTGCCTCGTCGGCCCTCGGATGGCTCCGGTGGCTGATCCCGGCGCTGGGGGTCGCCACGGTGGCCGTCGTCGTCTCAACCCGCTCGACCGGGCCCGCCCACCGGGAGTTCGCCGTCGCCGCCGGCGGCGACGACATCACGATGGCCGACGTGTCCTCCACCGTCTTCCGCTCGGAAAGCGACGGCGTGACGGTGCACTGGATCCAATAAAACATTGGCGTCCGGCCCTCCGGATGCCTTGATCCGTCCCGAACACCGACCTTCCGCGGCCCTGAATGAAACGTTCCTCGATGATCCGGTTGACGAGCCCGAGGCTGGGTTGGCTCCCCATGGGCCGACCGATGTCCGTCCTCATGTCCGTCCTCATGGCCTCGATCACGGCCCTGACTCCCTTGGGCGCCCTCGCTGGCGATCTTCGGCTGCGCCTTGAGCTGGCCTGGGGTACCGACGGGGTCGCTCCCGAGGGCAAGAACCTCAAGGAGTTGGATGCCAAGGGACGCGAAAAGCTCCGGCACTTCCGCTGGAAGAACTACTGGGTGGTCAAGTCGACCCCGGTGATCCTCGATGCCAAGACCGTGCAGAAGGTCGCCTTGGACCGTTGCCAGGTCGATTTCAAGACCACCGCCGACGGGCATGTCGAGGTGAAGCTCCACAGCATCAACGAGGCGAAGGAGGCCAAACTGGTGAAGACCCTCCAGCACTCCCACGAGGCCCTCAAGCGGGGCGAATTCCTGATCATCGCCGGCGATGACAAGGACAAGTGGAACGACGCCTGGTTTGTCATCATCCGGGCCGAGCCCTGACCGGGCCACAATTGGGGGTTCCGTGCCCCCGTGGTCCGGCATCCTTCGTCGCAGCTGCCACAACCGGTAGGACGGGCGCCGGTCAGAAGCCCCAATTGGTTGTGTAATTCCGAAAGCTGTTGTCCTCGGAGACGCCAGCGCGTTAGACTTTCCCCCGAACAATCGAGCGGACCCTTTGCCGGTTGTCGCCCCGAGATTCCATATGGCCGAAAACCTTCCGTCCAAGGAGACCTACACGAGTTCCCAGATCAGCACGCTGGAGGGACTGGAGGCCGTCCGGAAGAAGCCCGGCATGTACATCGGCGGCACCGATGAGCGTGCCCTCCACCACTGCGTTTCGGAGGTGCTGGACAACTCCGTCGACGAACACCTGGCCGGCCATTGCAAGCGGATCGAGGTGGTCATCCACGTCGACGGTTCGATCTCCATCCGCGACGACGGCCGGGGCATCCCGGTCGACATCCACCCGCTCAAGAAGATTCCGGCCGTCGAACTGGTGCTCACCACGCTGCATTCCGGCGGCAAGTACGGCCAGGGGGGCTACAAGTTCTCGGGCGGCACCCACGGCGTCGGGGCCAAGTGCGTCAACGCCGTCTCCCAATGGTTCGAGGTGGAGGTGAGCCGCGAGGGCAAGGTCCACCACATGGAGTTCGAGCGCGGCAAGGTGACCAAGAAACTCGAGGTGATTGGCAAGGCCAAGGGCCGCGGCACGCTCATCACCTTCAAGCCCGACCCGGAGATCTTCCGCGACACGGTCGAGTTCAAGTCCGACCGAATCACCCAGCGCCTCCGCGAATTGGCCTGCATCAATTCCGGGCTCGAGATCACCTTCCTCGACGAGCGCCAGCCGGAGCCGAAGCTCGAGACCTTCCTGTACAAGGAGGGGCTCGAGGAGTTCGTGCGCCAGCTCAACAAGAGCCGGGTCACGCTGCATCCCAAGCCGATCAGCGTCCTCAAGGAGAGCAAGACCACCACGGCCGAGAAGGAGGTCGAGATCCACATCCACGTCGTGCTGCAGTACAACGACAGCTACAACGACCAGGTCCTCTGCTACACCAACACCATCCACAACCCGGATGGCGGCACGCACCTGTCGGGTTTCCGCACGGCCCTGACCCGCTCGGTCAACCAGTACGCCAAGTCCAACAGCCTGCTGAAGGAGAAGGACCCGCAGATCACCGGCGACGATGTCCGCGAGGGCCTCACGGCCGCCATCTCCATCAAGCACAGCGATCCGAAGTTCGAGTCGCAGACCAAGGTGAAGCTCATCTCGCCCGAGGTGGAGAGCATCGTGGGTTCGGCCTCGTACGAGGGGTTGATGAACTACTTCGACGACAACCCGGTGGTGGCCAAGAAGATCGTCGAGAAGGCCCTCAACGCGGCCCGGGCCCGCGAGGCGGCCCGCAAGGCGCGCGAGGCGGTCCGCAAGACGGCCCTGACCGGTGGCGGCCTGCCGGGCAAGCTGGCCGATTGCTCCGACCGCGATCCCGCCAACACCGAGCTGTACATCGTCGAGGGCGACTCGGCAGGTGGCTCGGCCAAGCAGGGACGCGACCGGAAGTTCCAGGCCATCCTCCCGATCCGCGGCAAGCTCATCAACGTCGAGAAGGCCCGCCTCGACAAGGTCCTGCAGAACAACGAAATCCGGACCATGATCACCGCCATCGGCACGGGCATCGGGGCCGGCGAGGGCGAGGGGGCCTTCAAGATCGAGAGCCTCCGCTACCACAAGGTCATCATCATGACCGACGCGGATGTCGACGGCTCCCACATCCGCACGCTGCTGCTGACCTTCTTCTACCGCCAGATGACCCAGCTCATCCGGGACGGGTACGTCTACATCGCCCAGCCGCCGCTGTACTCCATCACCCGCAAGAAGCGCACCGACTACGTCGATGACGACATGCAACTCAACCGCATCCTGCTGCAGAATGGAACCGAGGAGGTACGCCTCAAGAACCTGGCCGACGGCAGGGAGGTTCCCGCCAAGCAGCTCGAGGAGATCCTGGGCCTGCTCGAGACCCTCGACAAGCACGCCACCTTCATCCGGCGGCAGGGCGGCGACTTCGCCGACTACGTGGCCCGACGCGCGCCCGACGGCGCGTTGCCGCAACACCTGGTGAAGGTGCGCGAGGGCAACGTGGAGACCGTGCATTACTTCATGTCGAACGAGGAGCAGGAGGCCTTCAAGACGGCCAATCCCGACCTGTTCGGTGACACCGAGGCCAAGGAGCGTCTCGAGAAGGCCAAGGGACAGAGCCGTCGCGCGTCGCATGTGCACCTGCACCTCGAGTCGCGGGCCATCGGCGAACTGCTGGCCAAGTTGACCAAGAAGGGCCTGGCCATCGACCACTACGCCGCGCAGGACAATCCCCTCTTCGAGCTCATCGAAGGCGAGGGCGAGCGGGCCAACGTGACGCCGATCTTCTCCATCCCCGAGATCCTCAACGGCGTGAAGGAGGTGGGCAAGAAGGGCATCCAGATCTACCGCTTCAAGGGACTGGGCGAAATGGACGCCAAGGAACTGTTCGAGACCACCATGAACCCGGCCAAGCGCAAGCTGCTGCGGATCGAGCTGTCCGACGCGGTCGAGGCCGAGGAGATGTTCACCCGCCTGATGGGCGACGTGGTCGAGCCGCGCCGACAATTCATCGAGGACAACGCGCTGAACGTCCGCAACCTCGACGTCTGAACCCAAGCGTCGGTGGCCGACCGGGACCGCGCGGTCAAGCCTCCCGAACCGTCACCCCAACGACACGTTTTTCCGCACATGCCAGACGAGAATCCCCCCAAAGGACCGCAAGCCAGCGGCGGTGCCTACACGGGTAACGAGAAGATCCACTCCATCAATGTCGCCGAGGAGATCAAGGCCTCGTTCCTCGACTACTCGATGTCCGTCATCATCTCCCGTGCGTTGCCCGACGTGCGGGACGGACTCAAGCCCTCCCAGCGGCGCATCCTCTTCGCCATGGAAGGCCTTTCGCTCTTTCCCGGGCGCAAGCACATGAAGTGCGCCAAGATCTGCGGACAGACCTCCGGCGACTATCATCCGCATGGCGAGGCGGTGATCTACCCGACCCTCGTTCACATGGCCCAGCCGTGGGCGATGCGGGAGAAGCTCGTGGACGGCAAGGGCAACTTCGGCTCGGTGGAGAACGATCCGCCGGCGGCCATGCGTTACACCGAGGCCCGCCTCACCCATCTGGGGGCGGCCTTGATGACCGACATGGACAAGGACACGGTCGACTTCGTACCCAACTACGACGAGCGACTCATGGAGCCGTCGGTCCTGCCGGCGGCCTTCCCCAACCTGCTGGTCAACGGCGGCACCGGCATCGCCGTGGGCATGGCCACCAACATGGCCCCCCACAATCTCGGCGAGGTCATCGACGGCATCTGCGCCCAGATCGACAACCCGGCCATCACCATCCCGGAGTTGATGAAATTCATCAAGGGGCCCGACTTCCCGACCGGGGGCTTCATCTGCGGCATCGAGGGCATCCAGAACTATTTCAAGACGGGCCGTGGGAGCATCAAGCTGCGTGGCCGCATCGGCGTCGAGGAGATCAAGGGCAACCGCGAGCAGCTGGTCATCACGGAGATCCCGTACAACGTCAACCGGGCCGGTCTCGAGGAGCAGATTGCCGGCCTCGTGCAGGAGAAGATCATCACCGAGATCTCGGCGATGCGGAACGAGTCCGACGAGAACTGCCGCCTGGTGATCGAGCTCAAGCGCGACGCCAGCCCGCGGGTGGTCATCAACAACCTCTTCAAGCACACCCAGCTCGAGACCACCTTCAGCGTCAACGCCCTGGCCATCGACCATGGCAAGCCCAAGACGCTCAATCTCAAGGAGATCATCCAGTGCTACATCGAGCATCGCCGCGAGGTGGTGCTGCGCCGCACACGCTTCGAGCTGCGCAAGGCCGAGGAGCGGGCCGAGTTGCTCGAGGGCTACATCTGCGCCCTCAACAACCTCGACGAGTTCATCCGCATCATCCGCAGTTCCAAGACCCGCGACGAGGCCCGCATCAAGCTGCTGGCCTTCGAGTGGACGCGGGCCCAGGTGGAACGCTGGAGCATCCTCATCCGCAGCGGGGAGCGGCTCAACGCCTCGGGTCGCTATGCGCTGACCGGGCGCCAGGTCGATGCCATCCTGGAGCTGCGCCTGTACCAGCTCACCGGCCTGGAGATCGACAAGGTCAAGTCCGAGTACGCCGAGCTCATCGAGCGCATCAAGGACCTGCTGGACATCCTGGCCCGCGAGTCCCGCGTGCTCTCCATCATCAAGAAGGAGCTGCGCGAGCTGAAGGACAAGCATGCCAGCCCGCGCATGTCCGAGATCGTCCCCGACGAGGGCGAGATGGCCATCGAGGACCTCATCGCCAACGAGGGGGTGATCGTGACCCTGACCCACAACGGCCTGATCAAGCGCACGAACGTCTCCAGCTACCGGGCCCAGAAGCGCGGCGGAAAGGGCGTCATCGGCATGAGCACGCGCGAGGCCGACAAGGCCGAGGACAGCGACTTCATCGAGCACCTCTTCACCTGCAGCACCCATGACTACCTCATGTTCTTCACGAACCTGGGCCGGGTGTACGTCGAGCGGGTGCACGAGATCCCCGACATGGGGCGGGCCGCCAAGGGACGCAGCATCGCCAACCTGTTGGAACTGCGCGCCGAGGAGAAGATCCAGACCCTGGTCCGGGTGACCTCGAAGTACGGGGCCAACAAGGAGGACCTCACCTGGAAACAAGCCAACGAGCTCTTCTTCGTGACACGCATGGGCACGGTCAAGCGCACCGAGTTGTCCGATTTCCAAAATGTCCGCAAGGGTGGCATCATCGCCATCAACCTCGAGAAGGGCGACGACCTCGTCGAGGTGCGCCTGACCAACGGCCAGAACGAGATCGTGCTCATCACCCAGCAGGGCATGAGCATCCGTTTCCAGGAGGGTCAGGTGCGATCCATGGGCCGCAACGCGGGCGGCGTGAAGGGCATCGAACTCGAGAAGGGCGACGCGGTGGTGGCCCTGGCCCTGGTCGATCCGGACGCCACGCTGCTGGTGGCCGGCGAGAACGGCATCGGCAAGCGGACCGACTTCGAGGAATACCGCCAGCAAAGCCGTGGCGGCAAGGGCATCATCACCATGAAGACCGGCGACAAGACCGGCAATGTGGTGGGTGCCTTGACCGTGCGCGATTCCGACGAGCTGATGCTCATCACCTCGGGCGGCCAGATGGTGCGCATTCCGGTCAAGGGCATCCGCGAGGCCGGCCGCAACACCATGGGCGTGAAGCTCATCAACCTCGCCGACAAGGACAAGCTCCAGGCCATCGCCCCGGTCATCAGCGAATCCCAGGAAGAGGACGCCGCGTCCGAGCCGGCCGCCTGATGGCCGCCGGTGCGCAGGGGTCCACCCGGCCGACGCCACGCCTCCCACGCCGGGTCACCCGGGAACCGAAGGAGGGCACGTGGGGCTGGACATCGACCGCGGTTGGAACAGGGTCGAGGAGGGACTAGGACCGACGCGAAGGGTCAAAGCCCATGGTCCGGCGGCGCAAGGTCCGGCGATGGGGCGGTCAGCCGATGCGCCAGATGATCCGGGCCTTGTTCAGGTCGTAGGGGGACATCTCCATCTTGACCCGGTCGCCGGGCGTCAGGCGCACGAAGCGCTTGCGCATCTTGCCGGAGATCGTCGCCAGGACGATGTGCTTGTTGTCGAGTTCGACGCGGAACATCGTCCCGGCCAGAACCGCGATCACCTTGCCCTCAACCTCGATGTGTTCTTCCATGAGATACCGTGTCGATGTGCCGGGGAGTCCGGGAAGGCCCGGAGCCGGCTGAGGGCGGGACGTTGACGGCTCAATCGGCCCTGACAAGCCGGTTTTCGTGCCTGTCAACCCGCGCGGTCCGGATGGCAGGGTCTCGTGATGCGGACCGAGACGTGGCGTGCCTCGGGGATGATGAACTTGCGCACCTCCACATGGACCCGTCGTGCGCCGAACTCCCGGAGCACCAGGTCGGCGATTTCCGAGACGAGGGTCTCGATCAGGCGCCACGACCGACCTCGGCCCAGTCCCAGGAGCCGCTGGCTGACGGCGTAGTAGTTGATGGTGTGGGCCAGGTCGTCACCGGCGGCGGCGGGTCGGATGTCGGTCTCCATCTCCACCGAGATCAGCAGGCGCTGGGGGTGGACCCGTTCCTCGTCGGGAACACCGATGTGGTAGTGGACCTCGAGGTCGCGCAGCGTGATGGTGTCCATGGAGAGCGAGGACGCTAGGCCAGCGGCGACTGGAGGGTCTGCGCCTGGACCGCTTCGAGCAGGCGTCGGGTCGGTGCGTTGAGGGGCAGGGTGAAGGCCTGGTCCCAGTCGACCCAGACGTGGTCCTGGGCTTCATCGTTGAGCCGGACCGTCTGCCCGGGAAGCGCCCGGCAGGTGTAGTTGAGCAGGATGAAGTGGGCCTCCCGGTAGAACTCCGTCGACCGGATCGAGTCCTGCACCAGGACGAACTCGATGTCGTCCACCTCGAGCCCCGTCTCTTCGCGGAGCTCCCGTCGCAGGGCGTCCTCGGACGCCTCGCCCCACTTGATCTTGCCTCCGGGAATCCCCCACAACCCCGACCACTTGGCCGTCTTGAAGAGCAGCATCCGCCCGGCATCGTCGCGGATGAGCGCCCCCACCGTGGGGATGGGGTAGGGCGTCCGGGCCGGGGCCGCCGGAGCGAGGCGGAGTCCGTTGTCCTCCAGGTGCCGGCGCAGTTCGGACAGGTGCTCGACGATGAGGTGGGGCTTGGCCTCGCGGAGCTTGTCGAGGTTGTCGTAACCCGTCAGCACCCCCACCGCATGGACGCCTCCGTGGTGCGCTGTCTCGATGTCGTGCCGCATGTCGCCGATGAAGATCGTCTGCGCCGGATCCAGCGTGTTCTCCTCGAGGATCCGGTGGATGAGGTCCTTCTTGTCGTGGGCGCCGAGGTAGGTCCGGTCCAGGAGACCGACGAAGCCGGAGGCGCACTCCTGATGGGCAAAGAGAGCCGGGTGCACGGCACTGAGCAGGAAGGTCCGCAGGTTCCGCTCGCGGCAGAACTCCAGGAAGTCGCGGGCGTGGGGCAGCGGCGTGACCGAGTCCTGGACCTGCCGAAAGCCGTCTAGGAACCAGCGCTCGAGGTCGGGCAGGGCCTCCTTCGGCACCCGCTCGACGTAGAAGTCGCGCGCCGGCAACCGGAACTCCCGGCGGAACTGCTCCAGTGGCATGGCCGGGACACCGGCCTGCTCGAGCGCATGGTTCGAGGCCCGCCAGACGGCCGGCAAGTCGTCCACCAGGGTGCCGGACCAGTCAAAGATCACGTTGCGGATCACAGCCGGACCCTATCCCCAGGGCAGCCGCCCGCAAACGCGGGATTTGCCTGAAGCCAGTCCTGCCATGCGGCCCGCATCGAGGGAAAGGCCAGGTCCCCGGGGGCCACGTCGGACGGCGCGTGCCAGCCGACCGCCTCGACCTCACCCGCGTCCACCTCGCCGGAGGTCGCTGCCGGATCCGCCAGTCGGGCGGTGAAGAACAGGTCGAGCACGGGGTAGAGCACGCCCCCGAAGAGGTACTCGTTGGGCTGGGATCCCAGGAACCGGAGGTCCGTCAACCGCAGGCCGACCTCCTCATGCACCTCGCGGTGGACGGCATCCTCGGCGCGTTCGCCCACATCGATGAAGCCTCCGGGCGGGGCCAGCTTGCCGGCGCCCGGTTCCTTCGCGCGTCGGATCAAGAGCACCCTGCCGGCGGCATCCTGGACGAACACCGCGACGGCCACCGCCGGGTTGAAGTACAACCGGAACCCACAGGCCATGCAGGCCATGGGCCCCTTGCCGTCCGGCGGCACGATCGGTTGACCGCATCGGGGACAATGTCGGAAGTGTCGGTGGGGAAACATGCCGTTGGCGAAGGGCGACCCGGGAAGTTCCGGATCCGGTTCTGATCGTAGGCCGCGCTGGCCCCGGGCTCGAAACCAAAAACCGTGCCCGACGATGGGTTGATTCCAAATCGCACCGCCTGCCGCCTGCCGTGTGGCAGGCCTGAGGACAATCTGAACTCCTTGCCGACCGGAGGGGTGCCGAAGCTTTCCGGGGAAGCCGATCTGCGGCATCCTGCACCCGTTCATGAGTGTTCGTACCCGCTCCGAGGCCCTGTTCGCCGAAGCCCTCCGGCACACCCCGGGAGGGGTCCATTCGCCGGTGAGGGCATTCCGGGCCGTTGGTGGCAGCCCGTTCTTCGCGGCCTCGGCCGCCGGCGCCCGGGTCATGGATGCCGACGGCAACGCCTACATCGACTATGTCGGCACCTGGGGACCTGCCATCCTCGGGCATGCGGCCGGGCCCGTCGTTGAGGCCGTGCAGGCGGCGGCGGCGCGCGGGACGAGCTTCGGCATCCCGCATGAGGGGGAGGTGGCCTTGGCACGTCAGGTGAAGGCGATGGTGCCGTCGGTGGAGAAGGTGCGTTTCTGCAACAGCGGCACCGAGGCCACGATGGCAGCGATCCGCCTGGCCCGGGGATTCACCGGTCGTGACCTGATCGTGAAGTTCGCCGGGTGCTACCACGGCCACTCCGACGCGCTGCTGGTCAAGGCGGGATCGGGCGCGCTCACCCTGGGCACCCCCGACAGCGCCGGCGTGCCGGAGGCCGTGGCCCGCCAGACCCTGGTGCTGCCGTTCAACGATCCGGAGGCCCTTCGGGCGACGTTCCGCGACCATGGACGATCGCTGGCGGCGGTCATCCTCGAGTTGGTGCCCGCCAATGCGGGCCTCTATTTGCCGAGGCCTGGGTTCCTCGAGGAGTTGCGCCGCCTCACCCACGACCACGGCACGGTGCTCATCGCCGACGAGGTGATGACCGGATTCCGGCTTGGTCCGGCCGGTGCCCAGGGCGTCTTCGGACTGACACCCGACCTGAGCTGCTTCGGCAAAATCATCGGCGGCGGGCTTCCGGTGGGAGCCTTCGGCGGTCGGGGCGACATCATGGACCGGCTGGCCCCGCTGGGGCCGGTCTACCAGGCGGGCACCCTGAGCGGGAACCCGTTGGCCATGGCCGCCGGCCTGGCGGCTCTGGAGACCTTGCGCACGACCGACGCCTGGAACCGGCTGGAGGCGCTCGGGGCCGAACTGGAGCAGGGGATGGTGGCCGGCGCCAAGGCTGCCCGGATCCCGGTCCGCTTTCAGGGCATCGGCTCCATGTTCTGCGCCTACTTCACCGACCGGCCGGTGTGGAACCTCGATGACGCGATGCACAGCGACCGCACCCGTTTCGCGCGATTCTTCCATGGCATGCTCGACCGCGGCGTGTACCTGGCCCCGTCCCAGTTCGAGGCCGGGTTCCTTTCGACAGCGCACACGTCGGATGACATCGAAACCACGGTGCGGGCCGCCGAGGCGGTGTTCGCGACGCTTTGAGGCTTCCGCCTGAGTTGCGACAACCGGCGCCTGGTGATGGCGTTCCGGGGCGCATTCCCGGGATTGTCTGCCGCGGATGGAACGGTAGTCTCGCCGCCATGTCCCCGATGCGTATCGTCCTGCTTGCGGCAGCCGTCCTCGCCCTGGAGTCCCATGCCCTTGCCGCCGGTCCCCGCGCCCTTCCGGCAGGCCAGCGTCCCGACGACATCCGACTTCAGCCCCCGAAGGATCTGGACGGGTACTTCCCATTCCATCCGCCGGACTCCAAGGAAGCCTGGCAGCGACGGGCCGGTCAGGTGCGGCAGAGAATCCTGGTGTCGCAAGGCCTGTGGCCCATGCCCACCCGTTCCGAGCTGAACCCGTCGATCCATGGGCGCATCGATCGCGGGGAGTACACCCTCGAGAAGGTGGCCTTCGAGAGCGCGCCCGGCTTTTTCGTCACGGGCAACCTGTACCGGCCCAAGAAGACCGGGGGCGGCAAGGTGCCCGGCGTGTTGTTCGCCCATGGCCATTGGGCCAATGCCCGGCTGTCGCAGGCCACCGACGCAGAGTTGCGCCAGGAAATCGCCACGGGTCAGGAACGCTTCACCGAGGGCGGGAAGAGCCGCTTCCAGTCGATGTGCGTCCAGCTCGCGCGGATGGGCTGTGTCGTCTGGCAGTGGGACATGCTGGGTGATTCCGATTCGCAGCAGATCTCCCGCCAGGTGGTGCACCACTTCTCCAAGCAGCGGCCCGAGATGAACACGACCGAGAACTGGGGCCTGTACAGCCCGCAGGCCGAGGCGCACCTCCAGAGCATCATGGGCCTGCAGACCTGGAATGCGGTCCGCTCGCTCGACTTCCTGCTCGACCTGCCCGAGGTGGACCCGGAACGGGTGGCCATCACCGGTGCCAGCGGCGGCGGAACCCAGACCATGTTGCTGGCCGCCATCGACCCGCGCGTCACCCTGTCCTTCCCGGCGGTGATGGTGAGCACGGCGATGCAGGGCGGCTGCACCTGCGAGAATGCCAGCCTGCTGCGGGTGGGCACGGGCAACGTCGAATTCGCCGGACTCTTCGCGCCCAAGCCGCAGGGCATGACAACCGCCGACGACTGGACCCGGGAGATGTCGACCAAGGGATTTCCGGACCTCAAGCGGCTCTACGGAATGCTGGGTTCGGCCGATCGAGTGATGCTCCAGCGGGGCGAGCACTTCCCGCACAACTACAACGCCGTGTCCCGCACGGCCTTCTACAACTGGGTCAACCGGCACTTCAAGCTCGGCCAGCAGGAGCCGGTGCTCGAGCGCGACTACACGGTGTCTTCCCGCTCGGAACTCAGCGTCTGGGATGCCACGCATCCCGCCCCGAAGGCCGCCGACCCGGACTTCGAGCGCGGGTTGCTCCGCCTCTGGACCGAGGACGCGGAACGGCAGCTCGAGGCACTGGCCTCGAGTTCGCCGGAGCAGCACCGGCGGGTGCTCCAGGTGGGTTGGGATGTCGTGCTGGACGCCCGCGATCCTGAACCGCCGGGCTCGATCGCCTGGGATCAGAAGGACAAGCAGGAGCGGGGTTCCTGGCTCCAGATGGCCGGACTCCTCCGAAACGGATCGCGCCGCGAGGAAATCCCGGTGGTGTTCTGCCACCCGAAGGCCTGGAACGGCAAGACCGTGGTCTGGCTGACCGGCGAGGGCAAATCCGGGCTCTTCGACGCGGACGGCGGATTGACTCCCGCCGCACGGAAGCTCGTCGAGGGCGGTTCCACCCTCGTCGGGGTGGACCTGCTCCACCAGGGCGAATCCTCCGTGGACGGCCAACCGCTCACCCGGACACCCCGCGTGAAGAACCCCCGCGAGGCCGCGGCGTACACCTTCGGCTACAACCCGGCCGTGTTCGTGCAACGGGTGCATGATGTCCTGAGCGTGGTGCAGTACATCCGGGGTCATGAGAAGCCCTCGAGCCGGGTGTCGCTGGTGGCGCTGGACGGCACCGCTCCCATCGCGGCGGCGGCCCGGGCCCAGGCGGGCCGGGGCCTCGATCGCGTGGCACTTCGCTTGGGCGACTTCCGCTTCGGACGCATCCTGAACCTGCACTCGCCCGACTTCCTGCCCGGGGGTGCCAAATATGGGGATGTGGACGGTCTCCTCGCACTCGGCCAGGCCGAACTCCAGCGACAGACCACGGCCGATCCGGCCGCCGCCGCCGACTGGGTGGCCCGCTGAGTGGGCCCGGCCGAACAGGCAACCCCGCGGTCTGCGGCAAAATACCGCACGCGCCAACGGGGGAGGCGGCCTGCTGGAGGTTGACCAGCCTCCGGCGGGCGCGGTCCCTTGGGTCTGCTGTGCGGCATCGTTGGCGCCAATGGGTGGTGGTCGGGCTCGTGGGGATTTCCCTCGGGCTCCAGTGGACCCTGCTCCAGTCGGTCGCCTGGACGGTCATGCTGCTGGACCGCGGCGCGGAGATGGGCTGGCAGCGGGCGCTGGAGACCACCTTCGACGGTCGTCATCCCTGCGCGCTGTGTCGTGTGGTCCGCAAGGGGCGGGATGCCGAGAAGCAGCACACGGGCACCCTGGTGATCTCCCTCCAGCAGACCGACATGGTGGCCTCCGACGAGTCCCCGGCGTGGGCGGCTCCCCGGCGGTTTTGCCTGGGTCTCCCCCCGGTGCGTGACGAGGGTGCCGCCTTCAAGCGGTTCCCGCCTCCCTGGCAGCCTCCGCGCCGGGCCTGACACCGGCTTACCCCAGAGGCTCCGGGTCGCGTCCCGGCAGTCGCCTCCGTTCGGCCTGGGCTTCCGATCCGTCCTCCGGTGAGGAATCCCGACTTGGGCCCGTTCCGCAGGTTTCTGGGGTGGGTCGTGCCACCTCCCGATGATGTCGACGGCGCCTCGTTTCCGGCCGGGCACCGTCCTTTCCCGGGAACCCCGTCCGGAAACCACCGCAGCCATCCTCTCCAGAACCGTCCCATGAACCGTCCGTTTTCCATCGTTTCCATCCCGTCCTGTGTCACCGCCATCCTCGGGGCCTCCGCGCTCCAGGCGGCCGAATCGCAAGCCCTGCCCAAGGTCCTCATCGAAGGATCGTCAGAACCGACCCTGACCGTGTCGTCCTTGGCCGCCGCCTCCGCAGCCCTCGCGCAGGTGCCCGGCGGCACTTCGCTCGTCGATGGCGGGGTGATCCGCCAGGGGCGCGCCTCGACGCTCCGCGACGCCCTGGACTTCACCACGGGCGTCTTCGTGCAATCGCGATTCGGTGCCGAGGAGGCCCGCATCTCGATCCGTGGATCCGGCCTCCAGCGCACCTTCCATGGACGGGGTCTCAAGATCCTGCAGGATGGCGTGCCCCTGAACCTCGCCGACGGCGGCGTGGACACGCAGTCGATCGAGCCGTTGGCAACCCGCTACATCGAGGTGTGGCGCGGCGCCAATGCGCTTCGCGACGGCGGTACCACGCTCGGAGGCGCGGTGAACTTCGTCAGTCCCACCGGCCGGGACGCCAGCCCGTTCCAATCGCGCCTCGAACTCGGTTCCTTCGGCTACCTGAGGGGCCAGGTCAGCAGCGGCTTTGCTTCGGGTCCTGCCGACTACTACGCCAGCCTGACGCGGTTCACCCAGGACGGATATCGCCAGCACGCGGCGCAGGAAGCCGACCGGGTCCTGGCCAACGTGGGCTACCGGATCTCGGACGCGTTGGACAACCGACTGTGGCTCACCGCCGTGCGCACCGATTCGCAGTTGTCGGGATCCCTGTCGTTGAGCAATGCCTTGAACCATCCCCGGTTGGGCAGCTTCGCCGGCGATCAGAAGCGGGACTATTCGCTGTTCCGCGTGAGCGACCTCCTGGCCTGGACCTCGGACCCGACCCAGGCGCAGGTGTCGGTTTTCTGGAGCCACAAGGATCTCGACTATCCCATCTTCCAGGTGCTGGACCAGAACTCCAACGACCTCGGACTGGATGCGCGCCTGGTCCACTCGGGTGCGATCGCCGGATGGAACAACCGCTTCACCGCCGGCTTCGCGCCCGTCTACGGCTGGGTCGAGGACAACCGCTTCGTGAACGGCGTCTTCGCCGGCCGTCCGCGTCGAGGCGCCAAGACGGCCGAGCGCACCCAGACCTCGATGAACCTCGACACCTACTTCGAGGGCACCCTGAGTCTCGGAGACCGGTGGAGCCTGGTGGCGGGGACGTCCATCTCCTACGCCCGTCGCGAATTTGCCGACCGATTCCTGTCGGACGCCGACCAGACCGACACCCAGGATTACCTCGACATCAACCCCAAGGTCGGAGCCATCTGGCAGGCGACGCCGGAGGTGCAGGTCTTCGGCAACGTCAGCCGCAACTTCGAGCCGCCGACCTTCGGCGAACTCAGTCGCCCGGCCACCCCGGGCGCGGTCAACGGGCTGGTGCAACTCGAGGCCCAGACGGGCACCACGGTGGAAGTCGGCACCCGTGGCAAGGCCGGACGCTTCGACTGGGATGCGTCCTTGTACCAGGCCTGGATGGAGGACGAATTGCTGAGCCTCCAGGTCGGCAACTTCAACCCGCCCATCACCCAGACCCTCAACGCAGGCCGCACGATCCACGGGGGCCTCGAGCTGGGCGGCGGTTGGCGGATCCTCGATGGTGGCCTCCTGGCCACAGGGTCGGAGGCCAAGCCCGACGGAATCCGCCTCCAGGGCAACTACCTGCTGGACGACTTCCGCTTCGACGGGGACGCCGTGCATGGCGACAACCGCCTGCCGGGCATTCCGCAGCACTACCTGCGCGGAGAGCTGCGGTACGAACACCCGTGCGGGTTCTACTGCGGCCCCAACGTCGAGTGGGCCCCGGACTCCTACGCCATCGACCTCGCCAACACCCGGGCGGCCAATGCCCCGGGCTACGCGATCCTCGGCCTTCGCGCCGGCTACCAGACCTCGCGCGGGCTGTCCGTGTTCTTCGACGCCCGCAATCTCACCGACGAGGCCTACATCGCCACCACCGGCGTGCTGAATCGCGCCACCCCGGCCTCCGCGGCCTACAACCCCGGTGACGGTCGCTCATTCTTCGGCGGCGTGGAGATCCGGTTCTGAGCTGCCATGCGCAGGAAGATTTTGGCCGGCTGCCGGCTCATGAACCCGGACTTGCAGCACGATCCAACGGCCGGCTGCGGCCCTGTCCCGGCACGGGAGCGGCCGAAGCAGGGATGGGTGATCCTGGCGCCGGCGGACGCGGCGGACCTCCCGCGAGCCTTCGAGGCTCTGGAGGCCAGCGGTCTTCGCCCGATTCCCTGGGAACCAACGCCGGATGCATCCCCGCAGACCGATCCCGGCGCCGCCCAGGTTCCGGTTGCGGAGCTCATCGCGCCGCAGATGTGGATTGTCCGGCCTGCCGATGCCCTCCGGTTCCTCGGGGCCGCATCGACCGATGGGCAGGGCTCGTCGGGCGAATCCACCACTCCCTCCCTCTGGAGGCTCGAGTGGAACCACATCCAGCGGGTGCTGGCCGACTGCGGGGGCAACATCTCGGCGGCGGCGCGGCGCCTGGGCATGCACCGGCGATCGCTCCAGCGGAAACTGGCCAAGCATCCGCCCGCGCGCTGAGGAGGGCGTGAGGGAGGGAGGCGGTCGGCGCCTCCGGCGGAAAACGGGACGGGGGAACGGACGGGGGGAGGAAATCCCCTCAGTTCCGGGCTTCGAGCGCCTGGATCGCTTCCCGGATCCGGGCCTGGGCCGGCCCCTCGGGCGTGCCCTCAAGCACCCGCCGGAGATCGGCCGCAGCACCCTCGCGATCGCCGAGTTGGGTCTTGAGCCGGGCCCGGTCGACCCGCTCGGCCGACTCGGTGCGGGCATCCGGAGCCAGCGCCACGAGCAGGTCCGCATACGGCAAGGCCGACTCGACCCCGGACCGTTCGAGGGTGAAGGCACGGAGGTTGTGGATCATCCGCAGCACGATGGCCCGGGGCGGGGCCGCCTCGAGGAACTCGCTGCGGACCGGCACGCCGGCGCTCTGGCTGCCGAGGTCGTCGGCATCGGAGAAGGTGATGGGCACCCCGCCGTTGAAGGGGTCGAAGAGGCGCGCCGGTCCACCCGGGGGGGCATGGCGCACCAGGAAATGCCCGGGCAGCGGCAATCCCTCCAGGTGGGCGATGCCCGCCGCCTTGGCCACCTCGAGAACGACGATGCTCAGGGTGATGGGGATGCCCTCACGATCCTCGAGGACGGACGGGAGATGGCTGTTGGCCGGATTGCGGTAGTCCCCACGGCTGCCATGGAATCCCTGCTCCTCGAAGAGGAACCGGCGGAGGAGCGCGACCGGATCGGCCGCCGGCGCGCCCGAGGCACCGGCCTGCGCCATCCAGGCCCGGGCCTCGCTGCCGAGGGTTGCCAGTTGCCGCTCGGCCTCGTCCAGGTCCATGGCCGGCAGGTCATGCCAGGCCAACAGCAGCGCCGCCCTCGCCACCCGGATCTCGTCGGCCGGTTTGGCCAGTTCAGCAATCAGTGCCTCGCGGGCGGCTTCCCGGTGGAGGTCCTTCGCCAGCTTGCGCAGGCGCTGGGCTTCGCCCTCGAGGCGCTCGGCCCGCCCCTGCAGGAACCGGTTTGCGGCCTTGGGGTGGGCCTTCAGGGCCTCGCGGGGCTCCCGGCCCGCGGTGAACCCTGCCACGACCTCCGGCGGAAGCTCGTCGGATCCGGCAGCCGGCTGGCCGACCCGGAAGTCCCGGAACTCGGCCCGGGTGTTTCGAAACTTGGCCAACCCCACCCGGGCACCCCGCAGGGCGGCATCCCGGGTACGGAAGACCACCTCGCCATTCACTGAGCATTCCCAGGCCCCCTCGGCCCACCGCACGCGCAGGGTGTTCCAGTCGCCGCTTCGGTAGGCTGCCGCCGGCACGGTGCCGAGGATGCGCCACGATAGGACGTCCGGTCCTTCAAAGGCCGTCAGGCGCAGCTCCCCTCCGGTGGGATAGAACCCGTAGTGCCGCCCATCGCCGTCCCCGGCGAAGATCAATCCCGCCGCGCCCGCCTCGTCATCCAGACGCACCGTGACTTCCAATTCAGAGGCTTCCGCGGCCGGCTCCCGCCGCAACAGGTAGGAGCGACCGCCAAAGCCGGCGCCCACCCCATCCACGAGAACCCTCGATCCTTTTTGTCGCCAGCTCGCCCCGAGGAACGGCTCCCACCGGGAGGCATCGAGGGCCCCCAGACGAAGCCACCGCTCCATGGACATGGGGTTGGGTCGTTCGAGCAACACCCGGAGGTGGTTGGCCGGCGTGGCAAACCCGAGGTTCTGGGTGAGCAGGCTTTTGGCGTTGACGATGCCATGCACCCGGCCCGAGCGGTCGAGCAGCGGTCCACCGCTGTTCCCGGGTTCGATGGGCATGGCCAACTGGAGCATGGGATGGCCGTCGAGGTCCCTCCGGGCCGAGAGCACCCCCTCGACGACGCTGTGGGTGAGCCCCAGCGGGTGACCCACGGCCACTACCGGGGCTCCCTGGGGCAGGGAATCACTGTCCCCGAGGGGGACGGCGACGAGGTTCATGGCACGCACCTTGAGGATGGCCAGGTCGTGGGGCCGGTCCCAGGCGTGCACCCCGAGCACCTCAGGCGTGCTGCCGTCCGCCAGGCGGACCTGCAGCGCACGGCCTTCGCCGATGACATGCAGGCTGGTGGCGACGAGGCCGTCGGCATCGATGACAAAGCCCGTGCCGACGCCTTCCTGGGTGCCGTCGCGGCCCCTGCCGTCGATCCGGACGATGGCCGCGCGGGTCTGCTCCACCAGCCGTTCGGTCGACAGTCCTGCGGCGGCCGGGGAGACGGACCGACCGGATCGCGTTCCGGGTCTGACCGTCGATTTGGATGCGGATTTGGCGGTCGAATTGGGGGCCCCGGCCGTCTCCTTGGGTGACGCGGCCTCGGCGACGGACCATCCGATCAGAAGGAGGAGGGGCAGGATGGGGCGCACGGTCGGATCCTAGCGCCTTTCGGCCGGGATGCGAGCCCCGGCGAGGAAGCGCTCGAAGCCGCCCCCCAGCAATTCGGCGGCATCCCGTTGGATTTCAGCGTCGGTGACCTCCCACCCGGCGGCCGCCGCCGCGGCGTACTTGTCGGTGAGCACCTCGGCGAGGATCGACCGGGAGTGGTGCCACTTGTAGAGCACCTGATCCAGCACCCGCGCGTCGGAGTGCTGCGGCGTGAACGAAGTGCCCAATAACTCGAGGCGCATCGTGGTGATCTCTCGGATCAGTTGCGGGGTGTTCGTGAACCACCAACAGCCGAAGGGGTGAAGGTTCGGGAACTTCCGGGCCAGCACCACCAGTTCGTGCTGGTTCTCGCGGGCGAGGCAGGTGACGAGGAAGCGGTTGTCCGGATGGGCCGCGCACAGCGCCTGCAGGGCGGTGAGATTGGCCAGTCCGACGCCGTCGCCCGCCATGCGCAGGCGCGGGTTCACGGCGCGTTGGACCCCCATCATCAGGGCGAAGGCCTGGCCGTGATCCCGGCAGTGCGGCAGCACAGCGCCCTCGATCAATCGCGCGATGTCGGTGTCGGCCGGCCAGGCGAAGGACGGCGGCAGCGACACCATGCAGTAGCGGCTGTCGATGCGGGCGGTCCAGTCGGCGAGGAAGCGGCGGACCTCTCCGAGGGTTTGGGCCGTCAGTTCCCGGGTCACGGCACAGCCTTGTTCTCGAAGCCAACCGGCGGTCTCGGGCCACGCGACGAGCAGGGGGTCGATGCGCAAGGCGGCAACGAAGCGGGGATCGCGGGTGAAACCGCGGTCCCAGGTGGGCCGTTCGACCGGATCGAACGGCGAGTTCGTCATGCAGATGGAGGCGAGGTTCGCGGTCTGCATCACCCGGTCGATGAACCGGTCCGGGTTTTGGGCCGCGTACCAGCCGCGGAGGCTCTCGAGGTCGTGCTTCCGGGGTTCGATGCCGAGCAGGTTGAGGGTGGTGATGACGCCGCGGCAGGCCTCGGAAACGGGGGAATGATCGACGAAGAGGGCTTTCCAGACGAATTCGGCCTGCTCTTGTTTGGAGGCGTTCCAGAAGCGTTCGATCGGCACCTCCATCTGTCGTGAGGCTTCGCTGACCAGGTAGTGGTAGACCAGCAGCTCATCGATCCCCCAGAGCAGCAGTTCACCCTGGGCGGGATCGTACAAGTGGGTGTGGATGTCGTGGACCGGGGTGGCCTGGACGATGCGTGAAACCCGTGCGAGGAGCGGATCAGCCATGGTGCGTGGCGGCATCAAACGTCAGGCCCTCTCCGCGGGCAACCTTCGAGACGCTCCGATCGAGGTCGCGCCGGCGGCCGGGAAGGGGAAGCCACCGATTGGGGCTTGGAGGTGTCGACGATCCGGCGTTGAGTGGGCGCATGAAGCATTGGACCCGGAGGGACTTCCTGAAGGCGGCGTCGACGGGGGCGTCCATGGTGGCGGCGGGATGTGCGACGGAGGGAGGGGGAGCCCCAGACGGGGGCCTGGTCGGGAGCCAGCTTTACGGATGGGGGCAATACTACCACCGGGAGGGCAAGGATCTGAACGCCCACCTGGACGAGGTGTTTTCGGCGCTTCGGGACGCCGGATACGACTACGCCGAGGGCAATCTGGATTCGGGTCGGCCGGAGAAGAACGCGGAGTTTGCGGACAAGCTACGGGCCAAGGGGTTGCGGCCGGTGAGTCTGTACACCGGGGGCGCCTTGCACGGCGACGGTGCCGAGGTCGTGGTAGATCGGTTGGTGGTGGCCTCAACGGTGGCGGCGCATTCGGGATTCGAGGTGATCGTCTGCAATGCCGACCCCATCGGGCGCGACAAGACCGACGAGGAGCTCAAGCGCCAGGGGCGTTCGCTGGCCATGCTCGGCCGGGAACTCAAGGCCCTGAAGCTGCGCCTCGGCGTGCATCACCACACGCCGGAGTTGGTCCGCGACGGCCGCGAATACCACCACAACTTCGCCGTCACACAGGCCGGTGAGGTCGACTTCTGCATCGACACGCACTGGATGCTGCGGGGAGGCATCGTGCCGATGGACGCGCTGCGGCAATACGGGGATCGGATGGTCTCATGGCATTTGCGCCAAAGTCGCGACAAGACCTGGTGGGAGGACCTCGATGAGGGGGACATCGACTACGCCGAGATCGCCGCGTTTGCCAGGTCCCGCCGGATGGCCCGCCGCTACTCGGTGGAGTTGGCTCTGGAAGGCGGCACCCGGATCACCCGGTCGGTCGTCGAGAACCATCGCCGGAGCCGGGAATTCGTGCGGCGCGTGTTCGGGGCGTAAACCCCGGATCACCCCCTCCGGGATCCGCCTTGGCGGATCTGTTGTGAGGAACCGCGGGCACTGGGCCAAGTGGGGGGCCTCCTGCATCCGTTGCCATGGGCGCGGGCGTGGTGCGCTCCTGGGGGGAACCGGTGGGCGGGACGGCGCGGACGGCCCGATGGACGGGCCCCGGGGCGGCCTGGCGAGCCCCGGGGGCCGCTGGCCGATGGACGATGGACGGAGCTTGGGGTCAACGCGAGGGCCAAGACGCCCTCGCCCGTGGGATCACCGGTCGGCTTTGCGCGCGGCCTTTTCGGCCTTGGCGTTCTCCTCGAGCAGGCGGGTCAGGGATTCCGAGGGCTTCAGGCCCAGGGCGGTCGCGGCGTGCTTGACGGCGTCGGGACCAAATTCCTTGGTCTTCTTGGCTGAGCCCAGCCGCACCGGCCAGTCGCGGGCGCCCTGCTGCTTGCGGGCCAGCCACAGGAATCCGTCGGCACCGGCCGGCCACGCCTCACCGACCGACACCCACAGTCGCACCGCCGTGCTGGGAGGCAGGCGCGTGGCCAGGGGCGGCAACTGGCTGGCCGTCAACGGCAGTTGGACCAACTGGCAGCGCAGCAGCGACGGATCCCGCGGGGACACGCCGGCCGCCACGTAGCCGTCCGGTTCGGAGAACAGCGCCGTGAGCGCCTGTCCGTTGGCCGGGGCCGGCCACTCGAATCGGACCACGTCGAGCACGTTGGTCTCGAAGTCGCGGCCCTCGCCGGGCAGCGTCACGGTCAAGGAAGCGGCCCCCAGCCCGACCTTCGGGAGACCGGGCTCCTCGGACAAGGTGGGTGCGATGGCCGTGAAGGAGACCGGGGCGGCCGACAACCGGGCCCGCATCAGGGCCACCGCGTCGTCCAGGGAGACCACGTGGTGCACGTCGCCCGTGACGGGCGTGGGTGGATGCTGGCGACGCGGCGGGGTGGCCCCGAAGAACTGGTCGGCTGAGCCGCTGCGGGAGGCCCCGCCCGCCAGGCGGATCGCGTGGTTCATGGCCTTGGCGAGGGCCTGGGCCTGGGCCTCGTCATCGACGCCGATCCAACCGGAGGAGACCGACCGGGCAGGCATCTCCTCGTTGACATCCTGCCACTTCCGCACACCGGTCACCCGACCCGAATCGCTCAGCCACACCGCAAACGCCCGCCGATCCCCGGCGAACCACAGGCGGACATGCGTGGCGTCCGGGTCGAGATCGGCGAGCGAGAACTCGGTGGATTCGCTCCGGTCCAGGCCTCCGGGAATCCCGTCGCTGGCGGTGGTGCGGAAGCGCAGGCGCCGCCCCAGCACCTGCGACAGCTTCACGCGCAGGCGGCCGCCGCCGCCGATGTTCCGGAACTGCCCATGCTCCTCGACCGTGCGCCGGATGAAATCGATGGTTTCGTCGAAGGTGGGATCGGCCTGCAATGGGACCGGGGCCCCGGTGGCCAGGGCGATCGACAACCGGAGCACCGGCCACCAGGTTGCCAGTCCCCGGGGCAATGTTTCCCGCCCACGCACCCCGACGGTGGCGGTCCGGGAGTGCGACAGGGCGGTGGGCATGCGGAATGGGGGACGATGGCCGCGGGCCGTGATCCGGTGGACCGAAAGACGGCCAGGGCGGACGCCTTCAGCGCTTGAAGGCCAGCGGCGCCGGTTGCGGGGCCGCCGGGGCCGCCCCGGGCATCTCGTGGGCGCAAGGCTGGTTGATGGGCACCTCGGGCGCGCGGTTGTTCGGATGAACGATGCGGTTCTGGAGCATCCACGCCTCGACCTCTTCGCCCGAGACATCGGCCAGCATCTTGCCGTCGATCTCGACGGTCGGTTGCTTGGTCTGGCCGGTCTTCTGGACCATTTGGTCGAAGAACTCCGGGCGGTTGATGATGTCGCGCTCCTCGAAGGCGAGGTCGTACTTCTTGAAGACGGCGCGAACCCCGGCGCTCCATCCGCACCAGGGTTTCAGGTAGGCGATGATCGTAGGCTTCGACATATTTCACGGGGAAACTGGCAGTTCATCCGTCCGGCGCAACCCGGGAAACATCGGGCGGCACTCAGGGTCTCACGGCCGCCCCGCAACCCTCGGCAGGGCTCCGGACCAACGCTCAGGCCTCCTTGGCCGGATCGTATCCCAACCAGGGCCCTAGCCAGCGCTCCATCTCGGCCTCGGGAACCCCCTTGCGGCGGGCCAGGTCGGAGACCTGGTCACGGCCCAGGCGACCGACGGCGAAGTACTTGGACTGGGGGTGGGCGAAATACAGGCCGCTCACACTGCTGCCGGGCCACATGGCGCAGCTCTCGGTGAGCCGGATGCCGGTGCGGGCCTCGACCTCCAGCAGTGACCACAGGGTGCGCTTCTCGGTGTGATCCGGGCTCGCCGGATACCCGCCGGCCGGGCGGATGCCCCGATAGCGTTCCTCGATGAGGTCCTCCGGCGTGAGCCGTTCGGCTGCGCCGAAGCCCCATTCCCGGCGCACGCGCTCGTGCAGGTACTCGGCGAAGGCCTCGGCCAGACGATCGGCCAGGGCCTCGGCCATGATGGCGTTGTAGTCGTCGTGGGCGGCCTTGTATTCCGCCGCCACCTCGTCGAGCCCGATCCCGGTGGTGACGGCGAAGGCTCCCACGTGGTCCTCAGAGCCCTTGGGGGCCACGAAGTCGGCCAGGGACCACTGCGGCGTGCCGTCCTCCTTGACCATCTGCTGACGTAGCATGTGGAAGGTGGTCTCCACCCGGGAACGGGACGCGTCGGAGAACACGTGCACCGAGTCGCCGTCACGATTGGCCGGGAAGATCCCATAGACGCCGCAGGCGCGGATGCGCTTGCGGGCGATCAGGTCGTCGAGCAGTGCCTGGGCATCGGCGAAGAGGCGCCGAGCCTCCTCGCCATACTTCTCGTGCTGCAGGATCGCCGGATAGCGACCGCGCAGCTCCCAGGTGTGGAAGAACGGCGACCAGTCGATGTACGGCCGCAGGGTCTCCAAGGGCACGTCGTCGAGGACACGAACCCCGGTGAATTCCGGGCGGGGCAGGTCCGAGAACTCGAGGTTGGCCCCCTTGGCCCGGGCCTGTTCCAGACCGAGCAGGGGAGTGTTGGTGGCCTCGTGGCTGCTCCGCAGGCGCTGGTACTCGTCGCGGATCTGGCTCACGTAGGCCGGCTTGAGGTCGGGGTTGATGAGGTTGCTCACGACGGGCACGGCACGACTGGCGTCCAGCACGTGGATGACCGGTTGCGAATACCCCGGGGCCAGTTTCACGGCGGTGTGGGCCTTGCTCGTGGTGGCTCCGCCGATGAGCAGCGGTTGCCGCATGCCCAGGCGCTCCATCTCGCGGGCCACATGGGCCATCTCGTCGAGCGACGGCGTGATGAGGCCGCTGAGGCCGATCACATCGACCTGATGGTCTTGCGCGGCCTTGAGGATCTTCTCGCAGGACACCATGACCCCGAGGTCGATGACCTCGTAGTTGTTGCAGCCCAGGACCACGCCCACGATGTTCTTGCCGATGTCGTGCACGTCGCCCTTGACGGTGGCCATGAGCACCTTGCCCTGGGTGCGGACCTCACCTCCGGCGGCAACCGCGGCGGCCTTCTCGGCCTCCATGTAGGGGGTCAGGTAGGCGACGGCCTTCTTCATCACGCGGGCCGACTTCACCACCTGCGGAAGGAACATCTTCCCGGCCCCGAACAGGTCGCCGACATGGTTCATGCCGTCCATGAGCGGCCCCTCGATGACCGCCAGCGGGCGACCGAGCTTCTGCCGGGCCTCCTCGGTGTCGGGATCGACATGGGCGTCGATGCCCTTGATGAGCGCGTGGGCCAGGCGCTTCTCGACGGGCTCCGAACGCCAGGCCTCGTCGGCCTTGGCCTCGGCGGCGGCTCCGGGGCCGGACTTGCGCCGCAGCGCTTCGCCGTGGGCCACCAGGCGCTCGGTGGCGTCGGAGCGGCGGTTCAGCAGCACGTCCTCCACCAGGTCACGGAGCCCGGGTTCGATCTCCTCGTACACCTCGAGCAGGCCCGCGTTGACGATGCCCATGTCGAGCCCGGCCCGGATGGCGTGGAAGAGGAAGGCGCTGTGCATCGCCTCACGGACATGGTTGTTGCCCCGGAAGCTGAAGCTGATGTTGGAGACGCCGCCGCTGACCTTGGCCAGGGGAAGGTTCGCCTTGATCCACCGGGTGGCCTCGATGAAGTCCACCGCGTAGTTGTTGTGGGCCTCGATACCGGTCGCCACCGTGAGGATGTTCGGGTCGAAGATGATGTCCTGCGGCGGGAACTGCGCCTGGCGGGTGAGCAGTTCGTAGCTGCGCCGGCAGATTTCGATGCGCCGCTCGAACGAATCGGCCTGGCCCTGCTCGTCGAAGGCCATGACCACCACGGCCGGTCCGTAGCGCCGGATCAGCCGGGCCTGCTCGAGGAAGCGCTCCTCGCCCTCCTTGAGCGAGATGGAGTTCACGATGCCCTTGCCCTGGAGGCAGCGCAGACCCGTCTCCAGCACCGACCACTTCGACGAGTCGACCATGATGGGTACCCGGGCGATGTCGGGCTCGGCGGCGATGAGGTTGAGGAACTTCGACATGGCCGCGGCGCCGTCGAGCATCCCCTCGTCCATGTTGATGTCGATGATCTGGGCCCCCGCCTCGACCTGCTGCTTGCAGATCTCCAGCGCCGCGTCGTAGTCGCCGGCGAGGATGAGCTTGGAGAACTTCGGCGAGCCCGTGACGTTGGCCCGCTCGCCGATGTTGATGAAATTGGTCTGCCGGGTCTGGTTGAAGGCCTCCATGCCGCTGAGGCGCAGGAGCGGTTCCAGCGTAGGCGTCTTGCGCGGGGCCAGGCCCTTCACGGCCTCGGCGATGGCCTGGATGTGGGGCGGGGTCGTGCCGCAGCAGCCGCCCACCACGTTGAGCCAGCCCTCTTCGGCCCATGGCCGGATCTGCGGCGCGAGGGTCTCCGGGGTCTCCGGGAATCCTGTCGGCGACAGCGGGTCGGGCAGGCCGGCGTTGGGATACACGCAGATGCGGGTGTCGGCGATGCGGTGCAGTTCCTGAACGTAGGCCCGCATCTCCTTCGGTCCGAGCGCGCAGTTGAAGCCGATGGTGATGGGTTCGGCATGCCGCACGGAGTTCCAGAAGGCCTCCACCGTCTGGCCCGTGAGCGTGCGGCCCGACAGGTCGGTGATGGTGCCCGAGATCATCAGCGGCAGGCGGACCTGCAACGTGTCCTGCACCTGCTGGATGGCGAAGAGCGCGGCCTTGGCGTTGAGCGTGTCGAAGATGGTCTCCACCAGCAGCACGTCCACGCCGCCCTCGATCAACGCCTCGACCTGCTCGGTGTAGGCGGTGACGAGTTGCTGGAAGTTCACGGAGCGGAAGCCGGCGTCGTTGACGTCGGGCGAGATCGACGTCGTCACCGGCATCGGCCCGATGGCCCCGGCAACGTACCTCGGGATGCCCGTGGCCGCCGCCACCGTGTCGGCCGCGCGTCGGGCCAGGCGGGCCGAGGCGAGATTCATCTCGCGGGTGAGTTCGCGCAGGAACGGGTCGACGATCACCTCGTGGAAGAACGCCTGGTCCTTGCGGCCCTCGGCGTGGCGGAAGAAGAAGTCGTGCTGGCCGATGGTGGTGGCCGAGAAGGTGTTGGTCTCGATCAGGTCGGCACCGGCCTCCAGGTAGTGGCGGTGGATCTCCTCGATGACCTGGGGTTGGGTGATCTGGAGCAACTCGTTGTTGCCCTTGAGGTCCTTGCCCTTCCAGTCGCGGAAGCGTTCGCCCCGGAACTGGGCCTCGCCCAGTTTGTAGCGCTGGATGACCGTGCCCATCGCCCCATCGATGATGGCGATGCGCTGATCCAGCAGGCCCACGAATCCCTGACCCCGGGTCCACGAACGTGATTGAGCTTCCGACCGATTCGACATGGCCGGAGGGTATCTCCGGAAGGTGGTCAATCCAAGGAATAAATCATCCCATCCCGATTCGTTGATATGTGCGAGAGGCGCTTCTCGGACACCGAGGTGTCGGTGTTTTCCGGCCGCGTGAAGACTTCGACGTCACCTGGATGGATGGATCCGCCGGGGAACGATCGCGTAGCCGACTGGTGACCGTGGGTCGAATGGTGCCGGACGGCCCTGAACATCGCATCGTGGTCGCGTTCGTTCTGACCGAAATGTCGCCGACCCGTCACCTGATTGTCACAGGCGGCTGGGACGTTGGCTCCATGGGCGTAAACTCCGAACCCTCAAGGGACGGCATGGCCAACCAGTGGCTTGCCAGCGACCTCCTGTCACGCGTGTTCCATGCGGTGGGTGCGACACCGTGGTCAGGCCTCGGATTCCAGGCCGAGCCGGGAGGTCCCACGGCGGCCACCCGCATGCTGGCGAGCGTCCTCGTCTTGGCCTATTCGCGAGGCGTGGTCGGATCCGATGAGATTGCCGAGGCCTGCCGGAACGTTCCTGAACTGGAATACCTCTGCTCGGGGGATGTGCCGGAACCGCGGGTGCTCCGTCGATTCCGCCGCCACCACACCCCGGCCCTGGTCGAGGGATTGGCCAGGTTCTGGACCGGTTCCGTGGATGGTATCTCGCCTTTGGCCATGGAACGGGCTCGGCGATGCTTGGAGATGGCAGTGGCGGCCGACAGCCTGGCCATGGACTTCTGAGCGAGAACCCGGTTCGGGCCAGGAATCCGGTTACCGTGGCTCCGGCGGTCCGTGGCCGATGCGACGCCGAAGGTCCGCTCCCAGGAGCCTGCCACCAGGGCCATCGTCCGGCGCCAGATCCGCGCCAGACCGACGTTACCGAGGGGCAGGCTTGATCGGCTGGCCGGCTTTACCGGGGAGGAGTGGCAGGCGCCAGTTCCAGGATGCTTGCGACCAGGGCGGTGATGCCGGTCCTCATGGCGGGTCCGGGCTGCGGTCGGAAGAACGGCGAGTGCAGGGAGGGCAGCGGCCTGCCGGTCCGGACCGCCTCGGCGTTGATCTCCGGCGAAACCACCCCCAGCCAGAACTGGCAGATGGGGATCTTGTCGGCGGTGCGGCCGAATTCGCTGAAGTCCTCGCCGCCCATCACCGGCTGGAGGGCCAGCACCCGACCGGCCCCGAGCCAGGTGGAGGCCGTGCGCGACAGGCGACGGGTCAAGGTCGGATCGTTGTACAGGGCCGGGGTGAACTCGTTGGCCACCTGGACCTGGGGGTGCAGGTCCGCCGGCAGGCCTGCGCTCTCGGCCAGACCGCGGCAGATCCGGCGGATCGAGGCGAGGGTGTTCTGGCGGACCTCCTCGGTGTAGCTGCGCAGGGTGAGCTGCAGGTGCACGCTGTCCGGGATGATGTTGTGCTTCGAGCCGCCATGGATGGAACCCACGGTCACGACGGCAGGCTCGCCCGGGCGGGTCTCTCGGCTCACCACCGTCTGGAGCGCCAGGACGATTTGCGAAGCCAGCACGATGGGATCCTTGGTGAGATGCGGATAGGCCCCATGCCCGCCGACGCCCCGCACGGTGATGTCCACGGAGTCGACGTTGGCGAAGGTGAAGCCCTCGACGAACCCGACGCTGCCCGTGAGCAGCGACGCGTTGCAATGCAGCGCGATGCAGGCGGTGGGCTTCGGGAAGCGCTCGAAGAGACCGTCCTTCAGCACGGCTCTGGCGCCCCCGCCACGTTCCTCGGCCGGTTGGCCCAGGAAGACAAGCGTGCCGCGCCACGAGTCCTTCATGGCCGACAGGAGCCGGGCGGTCCCGACCAGGCACCCCATGTGGATGTCATGGCCGCAGGCATGCATGGTGGGCACCCGTTCGCCCACGTCGTTGGTCATCTGATGCGTGCTCGAGAAGGGCAGGCCGGTCTGTTCGCGCACCGGGAGCCCATCGAGGTCGGATCGCAGAAGGATCACGGGCCCGGGCCCGTTGGTGAGCACCCCCACGACGCCATGCCCGCCGACGCGGCGGGTCACCGTCAGGCCGGCCTTCTCCAGTTCTGCGGCGATCCGAAGGCCGGTCTCCACCTCCCGGAAGGACAATTCGGGCTGCCGGTGGAGGTCACGGTAGAGGGCCTCGAGGGACGGCAGCTCCCGGTCTATCCGCTGGGCCACGTCGTCGGCTGGGGCCGCCGCCGCGGTTCGGGGCGGGCACCCCACCAGGGCCCATGCCAGGCTGATGAAGCCCCACCAACGGGGCTGCCACGCGACCAACGGGATGGAAGTCATGTCCAGAGGTTGCCATCGGGCACGGTCAAGTCATGCCGATTCCCGACGGGCGCGGCGAGGGGAACGACGAGGCCATCCCCAACGAAACAACCCGGCCGAGGCCGGGTTGTGTCTGCGTGATGGAATGACGTCCGGGAGACCCGGGATCGGCACCTCAGCCGTTGTTGCCAATCGCCTCGACCGGGCAGCCCTCCATGGCCTCCTTGCAGGCAGCTTCTTCTTCGGGGGAGGTCGGCTGATTCATCACGTAGGAGTAGCCGCCGTCATCCCAGCGGGTGAAGTTCTTCGGCGCGGTCTCGCGGCAGAGGTCGCAGTCGATGCATTGGTTGTCGACGAAATACTTGCCCGTGACGTTTTCGGAATACCGGTTAGAGATGTCAGCCATAAATCAAAACTTGGCTCGCATCTTCGGCACCGCAAGGCGTGACGGCAAGCGGCATTTTCCCCGGGGTCCTGCCGCGCTTCCGTGCCCGCGGTGATCGTGGAAAGCACCGGGCGGGATCGGCGGGGCGATTCACGCCGCGGACTTCTTGAGGAGGGTGTCCACCATGCCGTCGATGGTGTGGACCTTCGCCTCGGCCGTCGGGTCGATGCCGAGGGCCCGGAGGGCCTTGCTCGTCTCCGGACCGATGGTGAGGGACTTCAGGCCCGGGTGTTTGCGGAGCACCACCGGCAGGTCGAACCGCTGGTGGAAGAACTGGACCGCCGAGCCGCTGGCGAAGGTGAGCCAGTCGGCCCCGGAGGCCAGCAGGCTGGCTGCGGCCCCCTTCGGATCCATCGTCTCGGGCACGGTCCGGTAGCTGGCCACCTCGTCGACGATGCCGCCGCGCTCCTCGAGCAGGCGCCCGAGTTCCGAGGGTGATTCCTCCGGTCGGATGAGCAGCACCCGCAGGTTCTCGACCGATTCCACCCGCTCGATGGCGTCGGCGATCTTCGCGGCAACGAAGGTGTCCGGCATGGCGTCGACCTGGAGGTGCAGTTCGGCCAGGCGGGCCGTGGTGGCCGGGCCCACGGCGGCGATGCGCAACCCGCCTAGGCTCCGGATGTCCGGGTAGGCCTTGAAAAAGGTGTCGAAGAAGCGGGTCACCCCGTTGGGGCTGGTGAACACCAGCCAGTTGTACTCGGTGATGCCCACGATGGCCTCGACGAGGGGCTGCAAGGCCTTGGGAGGTTCGGTGCGCAGGGTGGGGATTTCCAGAACCTCGGCACCGAGCTCTCCGAGGCGGCGGGCCAGCTCCGAGGCCCCCGTGCGTGTGCGGGTCACCACCACCCGTCGGCCATGGAGCGGGCGGCGACCGAACCAGTCCAGTGTCGCGCGCTCGGTCACCACGGGGCCCACGACGATGACCGCCGGACTGGACAGGTCGGCCTGCTCGACCGCGTCGGCGAGGGTGCTGAGCGTGGCCTCGACGCAGCGCTGCCGGGGCGTCGTGCCCCATTGGACCATCGCCGCCGGGGTGCCGGGATCCTTGCCGCCCTCGACCAGGCGGAGGCAGATCTCGCGCACCCGCTCGACGCCCATCAGCACCACCAGCGTCCCGGGCGCGGCGGCCAGCTTGGCGAAGTCGATGGATTGCCCCCCCTTGGCCGGATCCTCGTGGCCGGTGACCACGGTGAATCCCGACGCATGATCCCGGTGGGTCACCGGGATGCCCGCGTAGTTGAGCACCGCCGTCACGGACGACACGCCGGGGACCACCTCGAAGGGCACGCCGGCACGATCCAATTCGGCGGCCTCCTCGCCACCGCGGCCCAGCACGTAGGGATCGCCGCCCTTGAGCCGCACGACGGTGAGGCCGGCGCGGGCCTTCTCGACCAGCAGCCGGTTCATCTCGTCCTGCGGGATGGCGTGGGATCCCGCGCGCTTGCCGGCGTCGATGCGCTCGGCATCGGCCGGCGCGAGCGCCAGCACCGACGGCTGGACCAGCGCGTCGTGGACCACCACCTGGGCACGGGCCAGCAGCTCGGCACCCCGCCGCGTGAGCAGCCCAGCGTCTCCCGGACCGGCTCCGACCAGATACACTCGTCCCTGCGACTTCATCAGACCGCAGAGCCTACCTTGGGGCCTCCGGGCCACCAAGAGCGGAACGAACGCGGGCCGTGAACGCGCCGAACCCGTCTCACGCCGGCGAAGACTCCCCGGAAGCCATGGTTGTCCTAGCCGGTCCTGAGGGCACGATTTGCCGGACATCAGCCCGTTGGGAGGACGTCACCAGCAGGCCACCGAGTCGGCCGCGAAGACCTGCGCCAGCAGCTCGCGGTAGTCGGGGGTGGCCTCCGAGTCGAGCGCGCGGACGAGGACCTCATGGTCGGGCAGCCGGCGCTGATCGTCGATCAGCCGGGAGACCTCGGGATCGGCCGGACGGGTCAGGACATGCAGGAGGCGGGTCATGGAATGTTGAGGAGTGGGTTCCGGTCGGCTCGCAGGCTTCAGAAGCGCAGGACGTGCGTGGATTGCGCGGCCAGTCGCGCCCAGGCGGCATCGGACAATTCCTCGATGGGGGCCAAGGGTTCGCCGAGTTCGGCCAGTTCCGGAGCGCCCGCCTGCACGTACACCGGTCGTCCCCATTCCCGAAGGATCGCCAGGTAGCGGCCGAAGTTGTCTTCGTCCACCCAGTCGTCGGAATACTCGGCCAGCGAGAGGATGGCAGACCCCCGGAGGCAGAGGGACACCTCCACCTTTTTCCACGTGCCGACACCCGCCGCCACTCGGATCGCCTCCGCCGGCCGGCCGCTGGTGCGGGGGTCGGACTCCACGACGATGAGCAGGCGGGGTTTCATGCGGCATTGAAGCTGACGAACCGGTCGGTGCTGGCGATGAGATCGCTCACCACGGTCAGGCCGGCGAAGGTGGCCTGGTCGTCCACGGGGACGCCATGATGGTGGGCTCCGTAGGCGCAGGCGTAGAAGTTCAGGCCACGGGTCCGCAGGGCCTGAAGCTCCGGGTGACCGACCCCGGCGACCGCGAGGTCGATGCAGTAGAGATACACCGAGCATCCGGCCTCCAGCGCCGTTGCCGCGAACCTCACCCCATGTAGGAAGGCCGGCGCCTCGGGCGGCGCGGAGATCAGAATGCCGAGTTTTTTGCCTTCGAAGGACATGGCTCGCACAAGAGACGGGAGGATCCGACGGATGTCAAAAGCCCGCGGCGCTCAGCGACGCTCCTCGAGCCGGTAGAGGTGGGTCTTGGTCCGGACCCAGATCGCCTCCCCGGCGGCGGCTGGCGAGGCCATGCAACCCGACTCGAGGGTGTTGTCCGCGAGGCGTCGGAACGTCCGGTCGGCGGCGATGACCACCGTGGCCCCGTTCTCGCTGAAGCAGTACAGGCGGTCGCGGGTGGCCAGCGGCGAGGCCGAGTAGTTGCCCCCGAGGCGCTCGCTCCACACCAGCTTGCCGGTGGTGGCTTCCCAGCAGTTGGCCACCCCCCCGTCCTCGATGCCGAAGAGCAGGTCGCCCACGAGCGTCAGCGACGGCTTCTTCGGCGTGCCCCGCTTGGACTTCCAGGCCACCTGAACGCCCTGGGCCGGTCCCGCGTCCGCGTTGGCATCAAGAACCGAGCCACCGCCGGAGGGCCCGATCGCCAGCGTCTGCCCCTGGGACCAGCCGCTGGGCACGAAGACCAGGCCATGCCCGAGCACCGGTCGGGTGCCCGCAGAGTGGCTGGTACGCTCCTCGACACGCCACAGTTCGCGGCCATCGCGGGCATCGAGACCGTACACGGCCTTGGCGCCTTGCGTGACCAGGTGCGGCACCCCGCCGACCGTCGTGACCGCGCAGGTGGCGAAGGCCTTGCGGAGGTCTCCATCGGCCTCCGGCTTGCCGTTGGGCCCGAGGTCCTTGTGATCGATGGAGCGGTCCTTCTGCCAGCGGGTGGCGCCGGTCTTGGCATCGAGGGCCACGACGAACTGGCGATCGGCCCCGTCGAAGTTCAGGTAGAGCGTGCCCTGGTGCAGGATGGGCGACGAACCGGCGCCGCGGAAGTGGTTGCACTTCAGGTCACGCCGTTCCCAAAGCTTCTTGCCGCTGCGGGTATCGAGGCAGGCCGTGCCCGCCTCGCCGAAGGTCACGTAGATGCGCCCCTTCTCGATCACCGGGGTGGGGGAGGCGTAGCTGTTGTAGCGCTTCCACAGATCGGGTTGATCGGCCTCGAAGACCAGCAGGTCGTGGATCACCCTGCCGGAATCCCGGTCGAGGCACACGGCGTGGAGGCGGCGGCCATCCTCGGTGGCGGTGGTCACCCAGACCTGGTCGCCCCAGATGACCGGCGAGGACCACCCCTTGTCGTGGATCGCGGTCTTCCACGCGACGTTCCGCTGCTCGGACCACTCGAGCGGCAACCGCGTGGCGGTGCTCACGCCGTCGCCTCGAGGGCCGCGGAACTCGGGCCAGTTCTTGTCGGCGGCCGCCAGGGAGGTGGCGGCCAGGAGGGACACGAGCGACAGGAGGCGGGTCTTCATGCGGCGGCAGGCTTCGGGGTGACACGGCCGAGGCGCAGGATCGCGAGCCATCCGGCCAGGAGGGCGATGACGGCGCAGGCGTAGTACGGGGCGGGGAGCCAAAGGTCGTAGAGGGTCGTCGCCACGGTGGGCCCGAGGACCCGCGCCAGCGTGCCGGCGCTCTGCGCGATGCCGAGGGTGGTGCCCTGCTCGTCGGCTGGGCTGAGCTGGGAGATCAGCCCCATGGTCGGGGCGCGGTGGATGCCCGACCCGATGGAGAACACGGCCAGCGCGGCCAGCAGCGATCCCAGGGACGCCGCCAACGGCATGAAGAGGAGGCTGACGGCCACCACCAGCAGGCTGGCCCCGATGAGCCGCCGCTCGCCGAAGGACTTGACCAGGCGCCCGATCGCACCGCCCTGGACGAGTGCGGCCATGATGCCGCAGAAGGCGAAGACATAGCCGACATGCTCCTCGTCATACCGCAGCTTGGCATCCAGCAGGAGGGGCAGCGTGGACTCGAAGGCGGTGAAGGCGAAGGTGGCCAGGAAGTAGATGCCGATGAGGAAGCCCACCTCCTTCATGGCGAGCACATGGCGGATCTGCTCGAGGCGCGGGCGTCGGGTGGCCGACGGCGCCTCGGTCTTCCTCGTCTCGGGAAGGATCACGCATCCCAGGACGAAATTGAGGGCGCAGATCGCTGCGGCCACGGCTCCGGGACCGGCGAGGCCGAAATGCTTGAAGGCCTGAGATCCGAGGACCGGCCCGAGGATGAAGCCCAGGCCGAAGGCCATCCCGATGAGGCCCATGCCCTTGGACCGTTTCTCCGGGGTGGTCACATCGGCGATGAAGGCCGAGGCGACGGACAGGTTGGCCCCGCAAATGCCGGCGAACACCCGGGACCCGAGTAGGATCCAGAACCCGGTGTCGCCGATGTACCGGGCCGACAGGCCGAAGAGCCCATAGGCGATGATGGAGCCGAAATTGCTGACCAGCAGCACCGGCCGCCTCCCGATGCGGTCGCTCAACTGGCCCCACCAGGGGGCAAAGACCAGCTGCATCAACGAGTAGACCCCCATGGCCGCGCCGATCTGCCACCCCTGGGCGCCGTAGCGCTCGGCGTACTTGGGCAGCAGGGGCAGGCAGATGCCGAAGCCGATCAGGTCGATGAAGACCGTCAGGAAGATGACCAACAGCGGGGGGCCGGACCTCATGGTGCGGCCGAGCTTGGAACGGCCATCCGGCCCGGGGCAATGGTCGAATGATCACCGACCCGCAGCGTCCGCCGCTGGATCAGTGCCCGGCGCGCAGCGTGCACTGGCCCTTGAGCAGACGCACGCAGCAGGTCAGCCGGAACTTCTCGGGGTCCTTGTTCCACTGGTCGAGCACGTCGAGCTCCTCGTCGGTCGGGGGCGAGAGGTTTTCCATGCCCGAGACCACCTCGGCCACGCAGGTGCCGCAGGAACAGTTGAAGCAGCCGGCCTCCATCTCGACACCGGCGAGTTCCCCGGCCTCCACAAGCAGTTCCGCGTCGGGAACCTCAGCGGTCTTCTGGGCGGGCAGGAGGGTGATGGTGGCCATGGTGATGAATCGGTCGGGCGGAGCAATAGCGGCGGGCGCCGTGAAGTCAACCCGGGGAATTTCCCGCGCCGCACCGGCTCAGGCCAGTACGCCCTGGATCACCTCGCCATGCACGTCGGTGAGCCGCCGGTTGATGCCGTTGTGGTAGAAGGTGAGCTTCTCGTGGTCGATGCCCAGCAGGTGCAGGATGGTCGCGTGGAGGTCCGGGATGGTGACCCGGTTCTCACCCACCGAGTAGCCGATCTCGTCGGAGCTGCCGTAGCGGTGGCCCGGGCGGACCCCGGCGCCCGCCAGGAAGGTGGTGAACGCGGTGGGGTGGTGGTCGCGGCCGGGATTGTTGATGCCCTGCGTCACCGGGCTGCGGCCGAACTCGGTGGACCATACGAAGAGGGTGTCCTCGAGCATGCCGCGCTGTTTGAGGTCCTGGATGAGCGCGGCCACCGGGCGGTCCATGGTGGCGGCCTGGGTGTCGTGGTTCTCGCGCAGGTTCTCATGGCCATCCCAGTTGATACGCGGGCTGCCGAAGGCGCCGCCATTGATGATCTGGACGAAGCGCACGCCCCGTTCGAGCAGCCGCCGGGCCATCAGGCAGTTGCGCGCAAACCCCTTGTTGGCCGGGTCGTCGAGGCCGTACAGGCGACGCGTGGCCTCGCTCTCCCCCTCGAATCCGGTCGCCTCCGGGATGCTCACCTGCATGCGCGCCGCCAGTTCGTAGGAGCGCAGCCGGGCGGCGAAGGCCCGGTCGCCCGGATGGGCCGAGGCGAAGGCGCCATTGACCTCGTGGAGCATCCGCAGGTCGGCCGAGCGCTCTCCGGGGGTCACGGAGGCCGGCGTCTCGAGATCCACGACCGGCTCCTTGGCCTGGGTCCGGAACGGAACCCCCTGGTGGTTGGCCGGCAGGAAACCGGAGGTCCAGTTGATCGATCCACCCGCCGGCAGGCCCCGGGGATCGGGCAGCACCACGAAGGCGGGCAGGTTCTCGTTCTCGGTGCCCAGCCCGTAGCTCAGCCAGGCTCCCATGCAGGGGAACCCGTTGAGGGTGAAACCGCTGTTCATGTGGAAGGTCGCCGGGGTGTGGTTGTTGCTCTTGGCGAACATCGAGTGGATGAAGCACAGGTCGTCGGCGCATCCTGCGAGGTTCGGCAGCAGGTCGCTCACCCAGGCCCCGCTCCGCCCCCGCTGGCGGAACCGGTAGACGCTCTTCATCAGCTTCCCGGGTTGCCCGAAGAAGCCCAGGTTCTCTCCGCGCCCCTTCAACTCGGTGCCATCCACCCGCTCCAGTTCCGGCTTGTAGTCGAAGGTGTCGAGATGGCTCACCCCGCCGCAGCAGAACACCTGCACGATGCGCTTGGCCCGGGGCCGGTGGTGCAGCGTCGGCCCACCCGGGAGGGCCGCGACCGGGGCGCCGAGGACGCGGTCCCGCGCCAGCAACCAGGCCAGGGCGATGTGGCCCAAGCCACCCACCGTGCCGGAGAGGAAGTGCCGGCGATCGAGCCGTGGAGATTCAGCGGACATAGACGAACTCGGTGGTGTTGAGGAGGACCCAGGCGACGTTCGGCCAGCCGCGATCCCGGCCGGCCTCGAGGGCCATGCGGGCCTCGCCGGCCCCC
>Ga0194116_10000752_pt1 | contig 52900 bp, 44 predicted proteins | sample TA2MahsurfametaG_4_FD_148617 | JGI IMG/M metagenome (GOLD analysis project Ga0194116, IMG submission 148617) | Freshwater microbial communities from Lake Tanganyika, Tanzania - TA2015008 Mahale S9 surface | ecosystem: Environmental > Aquatic > Freshwater > Lake | place: Tanzania: Lake... | reverse complement strand
GTGTAGAATTGCACGGTGATCGTGTTAATGTTTATGAATTCTACGCTGGAAAGTTTGTTAAACTGGCGGAAGTCTTCGCCTGATTGTTAATACTTAAGGGGGCACAAGTTGCTCCCTTTTTTTATACTTTTTTGCCGCCAAAAAAAGGTTCTACCTTCATCCTAGCACGTCCCCCGAACCTTAAGTCAAGCCCCTGACCCATTAGCAGTGCTGATCAATCAAAGGGTTGGCAGGGCGCTCGGATGCTGTAGGATAATCGCAGTTCACCACCACACCACCATGAACGCCCTCACCTCCATGATCCCCGAGCGCACCGACTTCAACGGTTGGGCAAACTGGGAAACCTGGAATGTCGCCCTCTGGATTCAGAACGACTTCGCCACCTATAAGGTCGCCCGCCAGTATGATTCCTACGATGCCCTGATCCCACGCCTGGAATCGCTCTGGGGCCAGATGACCCCTGACGGCGCCCGTTGGATGGATGCCACCATCGACACCGCTGCCCTGGATGAGATGCTGTCCGATCTCTAAACCGTCCACAGGGGGGTTCACAGAATCCCCCTCCACCCCTTATACTGAACAAGTCCACCACCACTGAACCATGACCCGCTACGACGTTCGCTGCCCCTCCGCCCCCTGGGAGAACATCACCACCGATGCCGACCGTGCCTGGGACCTGTGCCTGGACCTCTCTGAGGAGTACGGGTACGCTCAGGTCCTCTGCAATGGGGTCGTGATCGGGGAGTACACTGAGGGGCGCTGACCCCCCATTCTTCATAAATTCTAGTCGAGAATACACACACATTCTCGACTAGATCACACACACATTCTCGACGAGAATACACACAATCATCATACATTCTCGACGAGAATACACACACATTCATTCAATTAAAACAATGGACAAACAAATCAACGCAATCGGATTCACAATCACATACCAAACTCCATACAATAATTGTGAATGGAGAACACAAACTTTCACTACAAAAAAAGATGCAGAAAGTATGATTGAGTTTTATAAATCTTGTGGAAGTCCTGCAAGGTTTGTATAAAGAATCAAGTGGAAGATAAAGTATAATGAACTAACTCAGGATTAAGTGTAGTTTGTTAGTCAGTGGTGTGGTTTAGTTCTCTACACTTAGTCCTGTCTTAGTTCTTTATACTTTACGGTTGTTCAGTTCTTTATACAAACTCTGCCAGGATTCCCTCTCCTCCCGCCCTCCAGGTTAGGTATGGTTGGTCTGTGGTTCTGTATCTGTTGCTACTGTTTGGCGGATTCGATCCATTAGCGTTGCTGATCGGTCGGATCTGGGTTTTGGTATCCTGTAATACCGTTTGGGGGTTGACCTATTGCGGGCGATCCCATAGATTGGTATCGAACCTAGAAAACTGAATAGATGATCGGAGCGACGCCATGGGGCGGCGCGTGTCGCGTGTCGGGCGGGATCCCACGGGCACCGGTTATCTGTTCTTTATAGTTTCAGGTTCTGTTTCAAGGTTAAACTTTGTCCTTTTGATTCTTTACACCATGGATCTGCAATCTAACGCTTCCAAAGTTGTTGAACTCACCGCCAAGATTAAGAAGTTGACCGATCAACTTAAAGCGCACAAAGAGAAACTGCTAGAACAAATGCTAGCAGAAAATGTCCAGCAAGTGCAAATTAAGCGGCAGAATGTATCACTCTGCCAGCGTAAAAACAAGGACTTTGGTCCTGAAATTAACCGTCGCCAGTTAGAACTTAAAGCGGACATTTCAAGGTTAGAAACTCTTGGAGAGTTTACTATCTCCAGTGTAACTAACTTCATTCAAGTCCGCTAACACTTAGGGAGGCACAATCGCCTCCCTATTCTTTCCACCTTACCACCTTTTGACCATGCAAACTACACTGCAGAATCAGGCGATTGTTGATGCAATCGCTTCCAAAATTATCAGCGAACTTTATAATCGGGTTCGCTATTCTTGTGATGACTTGTTTGTTGAAATGCACAAGTTTCACGAGGATTGTATCAATGAGAGGGAGATCTTCTACGATGATTCTAACAGCGAACAATTATCGTTTGATTCTATCTGGGATCTGATTATCAACTCCGAGTTACAAAACATCTATGAAAGTTTGGAGGATTATTCTCAAAAAGAGGTGCGCGATTGTGTCAGAGATGTCTATCCTGACTGGCGCGATTCAATCGACTGATCTACACTTAGGGGCAGTCAATTCTGCCCCCTTTCCTTACACTTTCCCATCGCAACTTTCACCATGATCGCAACACTTTCCCGCCAAATTAGCATCGATTGGCAATACTGTGGATTGGAAGATGCAGTCAACGTCTTGATGCAGATCAACCGCAACGGTCACACTAACGCCGAATCTATGGCGTCTTACATTAAAAGAATCGCAGAGAATTACGCTGCGGATTGTGAGTCTAAAGGTGAACTCCCTACGATAACTGGAACCGGCGGATGGTACGTTACATTTTATCCCGCAGAATCAGGTGAGTTCGATTATAGCGTGGATGTAACTTTGATGTCTTACGTTGTAGCGAAGCACCTAGGATTGCGGGATCGTTAGTTACACTTAGTGGGGCGGCAGTTAGGTATACTCTGCCGCCTCATTCGTGACTGATGAGTATACTTTATGCGTTCGTGTTTGACAGTTAAGGGCGCCTTATGGGCGGGTCGGGGGTATGCGATATAAAAACGCAACACTACCCTAACCTACAAAGTGTTACACAAGAGCTCAAAAAAAAACACGTGGACTTAAAAAAAATTCCCCCATCTCAAAAATTCAAAAAACCCCCCTATATAAAAACAAAAATAACTTTTAGTTTCCCCTATAATGAAAAAAAATTCCGGAGATATTTTTGAGTCCATAGAGATCGATCCAATCAGTGGAGAATACTTTGTTCATATACCAGAGCAAATTATGAATGAACTCGAATGGTATGAAGATACAAAAATCAAGTTTTCGATTGAGAGTGGTGAAGTCATTCTATCAGAGGCAGATTGACATCTTATAGATAATACTGTATGATATGAATGTAATTACTTTCTATTATGGCTAAAGGATTTACCGTAAAAGCAAAAGCGCCCACTCCATCACAAGAACAAGAGTGGGACTATAATTTGGCAAGAGAGATGGTCAAAGGAAAGTCCATCGTATTTTGTCTTCCAGGAAGAGGAGTTTCTTATACTTACTTAAAGAATTTTGTACAACTTTGTTTTGATCTTGTACAAAGTGGTGCGAGTATTCAAATTTCGCAAGACTATTCATCAATGGTCAACTTTGCACGATGCAAGTGTTTAGGTGCGAACGTGTTGCGTGGACCGAATCAGATTCCATGGGATGGCAAACTGAATTATAATTGGCAACTTTGGATTGATTCTGACATTGTTTTCAACACAGAAAAATTCTGGCAGTTGATTTTAATGGATAAAGATATTGCAGCAGGTTGGTATGCTACTGAAGATGGTCATACAACCTCAGTGGCACATTGGTTGGACGAGGATGACTTCCGTGGAAACGGTGGTGTGATGAATCATGAAACTGTTGAGAGCATCTCCAAGCGTCGCAAACCATTCACTGTAGACTATACAGGTTTTGGGTGGGTTTTGATTAAAAATGGTGTTTTTGAACACGAAGAGATGAAGTATCCATGGTTTGCTCCAAAGATGCAAATCTTTGAATCTGGTGAGGTTCAAGATATGTGTGGAGAAGATGTATCGTTCTGTTTGGATGCAAAGGAAGCAGGTTTTGAAATCTGGTGTGATCCTCGCATTCGCGTTGGTCACGAGAAGTCAAGAGTGATTTGATATGACAAACGAAACTTACAATATACTCTGTAAGGGACGTCGAATTTATACGGGTCTTACAGAAGAAGAATATTTCAGTGTTATGGAGGATCTGTCGATAAAATTTTATCAGACAGGTTCTCCAAGTCCTGAAGATCTTGAAACTGAAATTTTATTGGAGAATCATACATGGCAACAAAAGCAAAAGGCGGTCTGAATAAGAATAGTTCTTATATTCCTGGTCCACCTAAGAAATCTCGTCAAGGAGAAGGTGGAGGAACTAAGTACGCAGCGTCTTCTCGCAATGGAGCACGAAAGAAATATAGAGGGCAAGGTAAAGGATGAGTCAACTTCTAGTAAATCTTCCAGCACAAAAAGTATGGGTGCGTAAAGAGTATCTACGTGATTTACAAGATGGGCATGGAGAATTTGTAGAGGGCGTCTGGGTGTCGGCAAAGTCGATTCCTGGACGTGCTTTTTATTTCGAAACTTATTTACCAGAATATGGAGCAATGTACGATAAATTGCCGATTTCTGCCTTTGTCTCGTCTCCAAATACACCAGATCTCGATTTAGATCTTCCTAGTCTTCAATTTTGGAATTGTATGGACTATGGTGTTCGCTGTATTGTTAAGCAACATGTCTCTACAATGGATTTTGAAGTGTATAGTCGCAACTTTGGAACTTTAAAGGGTCAATATTTATTCACTCTAGACAACTTTCATGCGGATCCAGACACAATTGACTCAAATGTAAGTGAAATTCCTCAAGAACATAAGTCACATAACTGCATTATGCTTGAGAATGGTCAGTTTTGTCTCTATCCAAACAACCGATTGAGAGTTTATGATCTCTCAATCACTCCAGAACATCCAAAAACACCAGATTTTAAGGTTTCGACCACTGTTTATCAGGTTGAAAATGGTGTCAGATGGGGTAGACTGGGTGATTGTGATGAATATTTCTGGCAAACACCTCAAGAAAAGCAAAATAAATAAATTTTTTACTCGAAATTGAGTTGAAACAACATTCCATGGGTAAGCACCTGCTCATAGAGGTGTATAATGTCAATTTTAACCTTTTAAATGACTCGATTTCTCTTCAAGAAGTCATGATAAGCGGCATTAAGCGGGCAAAGATGACAATTTTGAATACATTTTCACATTGCTTTCTTCCTCAGGGGTGTACAGTCGTAATTGCTCTTTCAGAAAGTCATGTTTCTTGCCATACTTGGCCCGAAAATGGTTGTTTAGCAGTGGATATTTACACCTGTGGAGAAGGAAATCCGCGTTTAATTGCTTTGGAGATGCTTAAATATCTTGATTCTAACTCATATTCACTGCGCGAATTAGATCGTTAAATAAAAATACGGAGATAGCAACCTCCTTTATAAAAGTTCTGTTTTATTCATTAAAACAGGATCTAAAATGTCTAATTTACCGACCGATAGAGACCCCAACTACATGAGAGAAATGTGGGGAACATCTCATTTAATTACTGATTACAATTCAGAACCACAAAAAAAGGTTATTCAAGAAGTGATGCACGATACTGCACCAAAGCATGACTTTAAAAAACAACTTGAGTTGCATGAAAGGATTAGAAATGATGAAGATTATGATGATTGGAGTTATGGAACTGAGCCAACATACGGTTCTTCCTGGGAATCATCATAAATAAGTAAAGAAATTTATTTAAAAAATGGCAATCACCAGGATATCTAGATCTTTCAAAGATATTAGTTTATCTTTTGATCCACATCCTGTGACAAAAGATCTGCCTGTTTTAATAAATCAAAGAGCAATTATTCGTTCTGTTCGTAATTTAGTTGAAACAATACCAACTGAAAGATTTTTTAATTCAACTCTTGGTTCAAATGTAAGATCGAGTTTATTTGAGTTTGTCGATTATGCAACTGCTTCTTTAATAGAAGATCAAATCAATGAAGTTATTCTTAATTATGAACTAAGAGTTACAAACACAATCGTACAAGTTGATCCAATATCAGATTTGAATCAATTTGAAGTGACGATTACATTTGATATTATTGGGCAAGAAATACCAACACAACAATTTTCATTCATACTAGAGGCAACAAGATAAAATGCCTTTTACTAAATTTACTAATCTCGATTTTGATCAGATAAAGACCTCAATCAAAGATTACCTTCGTGCGAACTCCAATTTTACGGATTTTGACTTTGAGGGGTCTAATTTTTCTATCTTAATCGATACTTTAGCATATAATACTTATATTACAGCATTTAATTCAAACATGGTTGTGAATGAGTCCTTTTTGGACTCAGCAACAGTAAGAGAAAATGTTGTATCATTAGCAAGAAATATTGGATATGTACCTCGTTCCAGATCAGCATCAAGTGCGGTAGTTTCATTTACGGCAGAACCAAAGAGTTCTACATCTACTCTTACTCTGCAGGCAGGTTTAGTATGTACTGGAACTGCAAGTGGGACTTCTTATGTGTTTTCAATTCCAGAAAACACAACAGCAACTGTAAAGAATGGAGTCGCAAGTTTTAATAATCTTACAATTAAACAAGGAACATTTCTTAAAAAACAATTTACAGTTAATGGATCTCTAGATCAAAGATTCATTCTAGACAACTCATTTATTGATAGTTCCACAATTAGAGTTTATGTAAAGGGTACTTCTGATACTGGACTTGGTAGAACATATAATCTTGTAGAAAATATTTTTGATATTGATTCTACTTCAGAAATTTATTTACTTCAAGAAGTAAAGGATGAAAAATATGAATTACTTTTTGGCGATGGTATTTTTGGTAAAAAACTTGAAAATAATGCGGTAATTACTGTAACTTATATTATAACCGATGGGAAAGAAGGGAATGGGGCAAACTCATTTAGTTTTGCAGGAACATTTAAGAATGAAAATTCTATCGTAGAAACTTTAAACAATACCATACAAGTTACTACTGTTCAAAATTCACAGAATGGATCTGATATTGAAAGTATAGATTCGATTAAAAACTTTGCACCAAGATTATATTCTTCGCAATATAGAGCAGTGACTGCAAAGGATTATGAAACTATTATCAAATCAAAAATATATGCAGATACAGAATCTGTTTCTGTAATTGGTGGTGAAGAAATGACACCGCCTCAATATGGCAAAGTATTCATAAGTATCAAACCAAAAAATGGAACTTATGTTTCAGATTTTAATAAACAGCAAATAAAAAATAAACTTAAGCAATATACTGTAGCAGGTATTAATCCTGAAATAGTAGATCTTAAAATTTTATATGTTGAAATTGATTCTTCAATTTATTACAATTATTCTCAAGTAGATAATATTGAGAACTTAAAGACAAAAGTAATTAAATCTTTAAATTTATATGCACAATCTCCTAATTTAAATTCTTTTGGTGGAAGATTTAAATATAGTAAAGTTCTTCAAGTTATTGATAACACTGATGCTGCAATTACATCAAATATTACAAAAGTTAGAATTCGAAGAGATTTAAAGGCACAGATTAATGCACAAACTCAATATGAAATTTGTTATGGTAATAAGTTTCATATAAATCCAGAAGGTAGAAACATTAAATCTACTGGATTTAAAATTTTAAATGTACCAGATACTGTTTATTTGACTGATACTCCAAGAAGAAATTTAGATGGTTCATTGTCAAATATTGGTGTCATATCAATTGTAAAAGAAACACCAGTTTTAGTCAGCACTGGATCAACAATAATTAGTAAAATACCTGTTGTTGTTCAATCTGCAGGGACAGTTGATTATGAGGCAGGTGAAATAAGATTAAATTCTTTAATGATTACATCTACATCATTAGATCAAGATATTATTGAAATTCAAGCTTTTCCAGAATCAAATGATATTATTGGGTTAAAGGATTTGTATCTATCTTTTAACATCTCAAAAAGTAAAATAAATATGATTAAAGATGTTATTGCTTCTGGCGATGATACATCTGGAGTTGTTTTCTCTACAAACGATTACTACAGTTCAAGTTATTCAAACGGGGCATTAACGAGGTCATAATATGATACAGATGGGGTTTGAATCTAGAATCAAAGTACAGCAAATAATTAATAACCAATTACCAGAATTCATTTTAGATGAAAGTCCAAAAGCAGCAGAATTTTTAAAGCAATATTATATTTCTCAGGAATATCAAGGTGGTACTGTCGATATTGCAGAAAATCTTGATCAATATTTAAAACTCGATAATTTGACTCCAGAGGTAGTAGTTGGATTTACTACACTTTCTTCTGCAATTTCTTCTAGTGCAACAACAATTCAAGTTTCATCTACAAAGGGGTTTCCTCCAACTTATGGATTATTAAAAATTGATAATGAAATTATTACTTACACTGGATTAACAACTAACACTTTTACTGGATGTATAAGGGGTTTTTCTGGAATTACAAATTATCATAAAGACTTAAGTTCTGAAGAATTAGTTTTTTCTGATACAGATCAAGCATCTCATACATCTTCATCTAAAGTACAAAACCTAAGTATTTTATTTTTACAAGAATTTTATAAGAAACTTAAAATTACATTAACACCAGAATTAGAAAATAAAGATTTTGTTTCTAATTTAAATGTTGGTAATTTTATAAAAGAAGTAAGAACTTTATATCGATCTAAAGGAACTGATGAATCTTTTAAAATTTTATTCAATGTTTTATTTGGAGAAACTCCAAAGGTAATTGACCTTGAAAGATTTCTTTCTAAACCATCTTCAGCATCATATTCACGCAGAGCAGTAATAGTTGCAGATGCAATTTCTGGAGATCTATCAAAATTAAAAGGACAAACTATATTTAAAAATACTGATACTAATACCTCAGCATCAGTATCAGAAGTTGAAGTAATCCGCAGAAAAGGAAAAACATATTATAAAATTTTTCTTTTTATTGGATATGATGATTCATTTTCAACCATTACAGGACAATTTAATATTACTGGAAGTACAAAAAATTTAGAATATGTTGATATTAATAGTACTAACATCATTGTAGATTCTACCATAGGATTTCCAAAATCTGGAAAAGTTTATTGCGGAGAAAATGTAATCAAATATACTGATAAAAGTATTAATGAATTTTTTGGTTGTTCTGGAATCACATCAGGTATTTCTACAGCATCTACAATTTATTCTGATGAAACTTATTATGGTTATGAAAATGGAGATCTAAGTAAAAAAGTTATATTCAGAATCACAGGTGTTTTATCGGGGTATAATTCTTCCACGAATGATTCTTCAATTAGTGTAGGTGAAAATATAAAAATTAAAAATATTGGTGAAATTATTAAAAATCCAGAAATTGATAAAACATATAAGGAAATATTTGCAAATAGTTGGATTTACAATACGAGTTCAAGATATCAAGTATCTAAAGTTATTTCAACTACTCAATTATTATTAGCAGATAATGTTGATAAATCTAGTTTAAAAGTCGGTGATGATATTGATATTCTTATTAGAGACACGCAAATAATAGTTAGATCTAATCTAAAAATTAATGAGATCAGTGGAAATGAAATAACTATCTTAGTTCCTCCACCACCTGATTCTATTGATCTAAGTTCTTTAACTGATAATTATGATATCAGAAGAAAAATTAAAAAATCTGTTAGTTCTTCAGTTCCATTAGAATTTAATTCTACTTTTGCTGATATTCAAAATGTTTATAATGAAAATGATGAATATTTATATGTAACATCAAATTCACTACCATCATATCAAATAACAAAATCAATTTTTTCATATAATGCATCTAATGTTAGTGATCAAAATTCAACCACTGGATTGTATTCTAAAATTGTTTTTTCAAGTAAAATCTCTTTTATAACTGGAAGTGAAGTATATTATAAACCATCAGGAAGTCCAATATCGGGATTATCTGAAGGAGTTTACTATGTTGAAGTTTTTTCAGGTAACCTAGAGATTAGATTATATGCTTCTAGATCTGTTATAGGCACTGAGAATTACATATCTTTTGGATCATTATCATCAGGAATTCATAATTTTACTTTAAATTCTCAAAAAGAAAGAATTTTATCACCACAAAAATTACTTAGAAAATTTCCATTAGAAGTTAATATTGGAGATGGAGAGTCTGATTTAACTACTCCTGGAACAGTAGGACAATTGATAAATGGTGTTGAAATTATTAGTTACAAATCCAATGATAAAGTTTATTATGGACCATTGGAATCAGTTGATGTTTTAAATGGTGGAGATGGATATGATGTAATTAATCCTCCTCTATTATCAGTATCAACAGGAAATGCATTATTACAACCGATTGTAAATGGTTCTGTAGAAAAAATTTACGTTACTCCACAAGATTTTGACTTAGATGTTGTGGTTTCAGTTGCAATTACTGGTGGAAATGGATTTGGTGCTGTTTTTGAACCAGTTATTGAAAAAAGAAGGAGAGAAATTGAATTTGATGCTAGACAAACTTCAATCGGAGGGGGAGTAGATATAACCTATGAAACGATTACATTTTTAACAGATCATAATTTAGTAGATGGACAACCAATTGTTTATCGACCAGGAAATAATCCCTTACTAGGTATTGGAACTTTTAATGGATTAAATGAAAACACTGGAAATACTTTAAAAAGTGAATCAACATATTATACTAAGTTCATAAGCAATAATACAATACAACTTTACCAATCACTTTCAGACTACAGGTCTGGTATAAACACAGTTGGATTTACTACTGCTGGAAACTCTGGAATTCAAAAATTTGCAACTGAACCAAAAAATACTCTTTCTCAAATTAAAGTTTTAAATGGTGGAAGTAATTATACAAATAGAAAATTAAGAGTTACTTCTTCAGGAATTTCTACAGAAACTGATATCGTTTCTTTCACTAATCATGGATTCACTGATGGTGACTTAGTTACATATTTTAGTAGTGGTTCAACAATATCAGGATTATCTACTTCAAATCAATATTATATTCTTAAGACTGATAATGATAAATTTAGACTATCAGATGCTGGAGTAGGTGGCACTAACAGAAGCAATTATTTAAGAAGAAAATATATTAGCTTAGGATCGACAGGTAGTGGATATCATACATTTAATTATCCAGAAATATCAATAGATATTAAATATTCTCCCGTTGGATTAGGTACTACACAATATTCAAATTCAATTTCAGTATCTCCAATAGTAAGAGGAAAAATTGTAGGTGTATATGTCTATGAACAAGGATCTGATTATGGATCATCAATTTTAAACTATCATAAAAAACCATCTATCTTAGTGAAAACTGGTAAAAATGCTCAACTATATCCAACTATCATTAATGGTAGAATAACCAGTGTTTCTGTTTTATATTCTGGAACCGAATATTATTCAACTCCAGATATTGTTGTTTCTGGTAGTGGTATAGGCGCTATTCTTCAACCAGTTATTGTTAATAATAAGATATCCAGAATAATTATAGTCAATGGTGGATCGGGTTATTCCACTACAGACACACTTATTACCGCAGTTCCAACTGGTAAAAATATTATTTTTGACCCTCAAGTAAGATCTTTAGATATTAATAATAATTTTCTTTATAATGATGTTAATAGTACAACTATAGAGTCTAATGAAATTATTAAATCTTCAAATAATAATTTACAATACTTTATTTCTGGACACTCTGTATTAACTACAAGTATTTTTAAAGATGATGGAATAGACCATTCTCCAATTATTGGATGGGCATATGATGGAAATCCAATTTATGGTTCTTACGGTTATCCAGATCCAAAAAATAAAAATTCAAAACCAATCAAAAGATTAACCTCTGGTTATACATCAAATACAAATAATATTTTAAATCGACCATCTGAATTCTCTAACGGATTTTTTATTCAAGACTATAAATTTACAAATTCTGGAGATTTGGATGAATATAATGGAAGATTTTGTGTTACTCCAGAATTTCCTAATGGGGTATATGCATACTTTGCAACATCTATAATTGATAGTGAAAATAATATTGTTGGTAGTTTTCCATACTTCATTGGTGATAGATATAGATCAAAATTTGTTAATGAGAATAAAACTTTAAATCAATCATTTGATTTTAACAATTCAAATTTAATTCGTAATACTTTCCCATATAAAGTTAATAGTAAATATGCTGATAATGATTTTATCATTGAATCTAATGAAATTATCAATCAAAGTGTAAATGTAGAATCCATCGTATCTGGATCAATTGATAATTTTGAAATTATTGATTCAGGAGATGATTATAAGGTAGGTGATTTATTACAATTTGATGAAACCAATACTGATGGTGGCGGATTAATTTCTCAAGTTGAACTTATTAATGGAAAGGAAATATTAAACTTACAAACTTCTATTGAATCTTATTATAATGCCACTTTTACCTGGAATAGTAAAGATAAAATTAAAGTAAAAATAAATCCAAATCATAATCTTAAAAATTCTGATTATGTTAATATATCGGATTTTTCAACATCATTAAGTTTCTTAAATGGATATCAACAGATTGGAGTTAGTTCTTACACATCAACTCTAATTAAAAATATTACGGCATCTGCTAATATAACTGACATATATGTTTCTAATATTCCTGAAAATATTTCAATTGGTAGTAGTATTGGAATAGGAACTGAAACTTTATCAGTTTTAAATATTTTTGATACTCAAAATATAGTTAGAGTTTCTAGGGAATTGCCTGGAATATCTCACACTTTGACTACAACAGTAAACTTTATTCCAGATACTTTTACGATCAATAAATCTACAGAATATTTTGAATCTAAATTTAATGATAAGATTTATTTTAATCCAAAATATTCCGTTGGAGTTGGAACAACTTCCGGAATTGGAGTTGCTGTTACATTTAATGTTGGCATTCAAACTAACAATATTATTTCTATTCCTACACAATCAATTTACCTACCAAACCATTCATTTAAAACAAATCAAGAAGTAATTTTTAAAAAATTATCATCTTCTTCACAAATTTCAGTAGCTAATACTTCTGGCAGTTCTTCGTTTAATTTACCTTTTAGTGGAGATAGTCAAACAGTTTACATTATTAAAAAATCGCCTGATTATGTAGGAATTGTAACCCAAATTGGATTAACTACAACAACTGATGGTTTATTCTTTATATCTAATGGATCCGATGATTATCAATACTCTTTAGAATCTAATTTTATACAAGTAAAGGGAAATATTGAAAAAATTGATTCTTTAGTAACAATAACAACTTCTCATAACCTAACATCAGGAGACATTATAAATCTCTCTATCAAACCAAGTCTTTCTGTTGGAATCGGTACATCAACATCAATAAAAGTAAAAAGAGATTCTTTAACTAATTATATTTTAATAAATCCAATTGAATTTAATTCATCTGGAATTAATACATTAACAGATGAAATTACTTTACCTTCACATAATTTGAAAACAGGAAACAAAGTTAAGTATTCAGCAAATAATGTATCTTCTGGATTAACTACAGGATTTTATTATGTTTATAAAGTTGATAATAATAAAATTAAATTATGTGAAACCTATGTTGATTCTATTGACACAATTTCACCAAATATTGTAAATATTAGTAGTATTGGCGGATCCTCTCAGATTATTTCTTTAGTTAATCCACCTTTAACAATATTCAATAATAATAACATTATTTTTGATTTATCAGATTCTTCTTTATCTGGATATAATTTTAAAATATTTTATGATCAAAATTTCAAAGATGAATTTATTTCAACAGGTTTAACAACTACATTCTCAATAAGTAAGAATGGTATTATTGGAGTTTCTCCAAGTGCATCTTTGACAATTGATAATGGTGAAGGATTACCAAATCCATTATTCTATACTCTGGAGAAATCTGGACATATAATCGCATCAGACAAAGAAGTTAAAAATTATTCTCAAATTAATTTTGTGGATAGTTATTACAATAATTCTTATAAAATTTCTGGAGTTGGTGCCACTACATTTACAATATCATTAAAAAATTATCCAGAAAAAACTTCTTATAATCAATCCGAATGTGATATTTTAAAATACACAACATCATCAATCTCTGCTCTTGGTGGAGTTTTTAAAATCAGAACAATTTCTCCTGGTTATAATTTTAAAAAATTACCCACATTTAATGGTATAAATTCTGTTCTTGGAAGTGGTGCATATATTATTCCAAAATCTAATAGTATTGGTAAAGTTAATCAGATTAGAATTTTAAATGAGGGATTTGAATATTCTTCAGATAAAACTTTAAAACCAGAAGCTTTAATACCTAGTTTTATAACAATTAAAAATTCAAAGACAATAGAATCAATTAGTATTATTGATGGTGGAAAAAATTATACTTATCGCCCAGATTTAATTATTGTCGATACAAATACTGGTAATAAAATTGATACTGGACTGTTGACTGCAAATGTTTCAGGATCAAGTATCAACTCAATTTCTATAGAGGTTCAACCAAATGGTCTTCCAGAATCTATAGTTACTGTAAGAGCAATTAATAATACCAATGGTGTAGGCATTCAATCTATACAAGCATCTTCTTCGGGAATTGTAACATGTTTTATTGTTACTCCTCTTTCTGGTTTTGAAATAGAACCTTTTGCACAATATGATAGAATATTTGTAGAGGGTGTACAAAAATCAAATCAAAATGATGATGGTGTCAATTCTGAAGATTATGGATATCAATTTTTCACAATTACAGAATATAATAATGTTGCAAATCCAAGAAAACTAGAATTTAGTTTATCTGGACTAACTACAAATCCAGGAACACCAAAAATAATAGAAAATTTATATGGAACTATTGTAAATTATAATAACTATCCAAAATTTAATGTTACTCAGAAATTTTCTAACTTTATTATAGGAGAAATTTTAGAAGTAAATAGTGGAAATGGTTTTTCTCAATCAAATTTAAGAATTACAGAATCTAATAATAATTATATTAAAGTAACTGGGTCTGATGTTTTACAAAAAAATAATGTATTGAGAGGTATTGAATCGGGATCTTTAGCAACAGTTAATTCAATTAAAGAGTCTTCAGGACAATTTACAATTGACTATGCATCAATTCAACGAATTGGATGGTTAGATGATACTGGCAAACTTGACGAAGATACTCAGGTTATTTCTGATAATAATTATTATCAGAATCTCTCATATTCAATTAAGAGTAAGCAAGAATGGAATGATATCATTAGTCCAATAAACAACATTGTCCATCCAATTGGACTTAAAAACTTTGCCGATACTGAAATTATTGAAAATGTAACCACAGGTGAGATTATTTCTACAGATCAAATAAAATTATTATATAATCTTAGTAGTCAAAATAGGGTAGATACAATTAATAACTATGATTTAGTTGTTGATGTTGATACTTTTGGAGATTCATCAAAGTTTTTAAAATTTAGTAGGAAAATATTATCAGATTATTTTGAATGTAAAACTAATAGAGTTTTAGAAATAGATGATATAAGTTCAGAATTTTCATCTTCAGATAAACCAATTGATACTTCAACAAAAATTGTAGATATTATTCCAGCAAACAAATATAACAGATATTTAGTTCAAGTTTCAAATAAAGACTACTCACAATCACAATTTACAGAAATTATAGTTTTAAATAATAATTCTGATATTTTTACTCTTGAAAAAGGATCAATTAGTACTGAACTATCTCCAGAATTTGGTTATGAAACTAATATTATGGGAGATGTTTTTGGGTATATTGATGAATTAGGAAATTGTTATTTAAAATTTGATCCTAAGGATGGATATGATACTACCTATAACATCAAGTATTTAAATACAAGATTTACAAACTATACATCGGGTATTGGAACTACCTCAATTGGATATGTTGATTTATTTGGAGTAACTTCAACAGTTTCTCCAGATTCAACTTCCAATTTAATACAAAAATCTACATCAAAATTAGAATCAATACATTCAGGCATCCATTTAATTAACAATGTAACAAATGAAATGAGTTATGTTGAAATTTTTGTAGATCATGATGGAACAAATACAAATCTTTCTGAATTTTATTTTGATACTAAAGATGGTTTGAGTTCTAATTTTATTGGATCATTTGGAGCATCTATAAGTAGTGGAATTCTATCATTACAATATACAAATACCTCTAGTAATAGTATAACTTTAAGAACTAGAAATGTTGGATTTGGTACAACAGCAATTGGGGCAGGTACTTATAGATTTAAACAAACTGGCCAGGTTGACGGATATGAAAGCACCGTTAAATATGACTCATTATATTCAAATGTTTCAACAGCATCAACTATCATAGGATTTGATACGAATGATTTTACTTCTATAAAGTCTACGATAAAAGTTAGTATCGGACAAACGAGTGCATTGCATCAAGTAATGTTGATTTCAGATTCATCAAATGTATATACAACTCAATATCCATTTTTATCAATCGGAAGTACAAGTGGTATTGGAACTTTTGGTGGAGAAATGTCTGGTTCTATAGTTTCACTAGTATTTTATCCAGATCCTTCAATTTCAGGTGATATTGAAATTTTAAGTTTTAATGAAAGTTTTTATAGGGAAAATGATGAAGTAAATATTCCACCAAGTTTGAACTATAGTAATGTTACTGAATCAGTTGGAGTCGCTAAGTATTTTGCAATCAATGATCAAGACATTAATAAACTTGACTTTGAACTGAAATATCAAGGCATACCAATTTTTATGAAAACATTTAATCCATCGGATTCTTCTATTTTAGATCAATCTACAGGTAAATTTACGATAGTAAATCACTTCTTTAGCACTGGTGAAGAATTAATTTATCGACCAAAATCAACTTTTGTTGGAGTTGCGGCAAGTTCGGTTGGAATTGGATCAACACTTAATCATGTTGGAGTTGTCACTGATATTCTGCCTCAAACTGTATATGCAATTAAAGTTTCGAATGATGTATTTAAATTAGCAACAAGAAAAGAATATGCAAATAATGGTATTGCTGTTACATTTACATCTATTGGATCTGGAAATGCTCACGAATTGGAGATGGTAAAGAAAAATGAAAAATCTCTTATTTCGATTGATAATGTCATTCAATCTCCAATTGCATACTCACTACTAGATTATACCGTTAATAATGGTGGAACAATAGGAACTTCCTCTACAATTTTTGGATTAAGTGGAATTTCATCCATTCAATTGGGAGATATTTTAAAAATTGATAATGAATATATGAAAGTTGAAAATGTTGGTTTGGGTACGACATACTCTGGACCAATATCCTTTGCCGGAACATTTCCATTAGTAAGTGTTAGAAGAGGATTTGTTGGATCTTCAGCGACTTCACATTCAGATTCAACTTCTGTATCTGTTTATAGAGGTTCATTTAATATTACTAACAGTCGCATTTATTTTACAGAGCCGCCCGAAGGAAGTTTAGAAGATCAGTTGTTTATAGATTATGATAATCTTGCGGAAGCTAGATCATATTTTAATGGAAGAGTATTTTTAAGAAAAGATTATACTTCTAATCAAGTTTATGATAATCTTTCAGAAAAATTTACAGGTATAGGACAAACTTATACACTAACAGTTGGTGGAGCTAATACTGTTGGATTAGGAACTAGTGGTGGAAATGGTATTGTTCTTATTAATGGAATATATCAAACGCCAACTACAGAAAATAATACTAATAATAATTTTAGAATAATTGAAAATTCATCTATTGGAATTAGTAGCGTAATTTTCTCAGGAATTACATCTTCAAATGGATCTATTATTATTTCAGAATCAGATGTAAACCTGAATCAACTACCCAGAGGTGGAATTATTGTTTCTCTTGGATCAACTCCAGGTCTTGGTTATGCACCCCTCATAGGCGCTGCAATAACGGCAATAATTGGTGCAGGTGGATCTATTACTTCCATTGGAATTGGAACATCTGGCAGTTGGGGGTCTGGTTATAGAAGTCCAGTTTCGATAGCAGTGACTGAAAGTGGTCATACAGGACTAGGAGCAACAATTAATGCCGTTGTAGGTGCTGGTGGAACACTTTCATTCGTTATTGTTGGTGGTGGTACAAATTATACAAATCCAACTATCAATATATCTTCACCAAGTTATAGTAATCTTTCTATGATTGGTGTTTCTAGATTAAGCACTGGAGCAACAACTGAATGTGGTATTGGTTTACTTTTAAATGTAGATGTTGGGGCAAGTTCAACAACAGGAATAGGTTCAACTTTATTTGAAGTTACTGGTTTTGACATTGTAAGAAATGGTTATGGATTTAAAAAAGGTGATGTAATTAAACCAGTAGGTCTTGTTACAGCATACGGTCTTACACAACCAATTACCGAATTTGAATTAACAATCCTTGATACTTTTACAGATTCTTTTTCGGCTTGGCAATTTGGAGAATTAGATTATATTGATTCTATTAAAAACTTACAAAATGGAGTAAGAAAAAGATTTCCTCTTTATTACAATTCTCAATTGTTAAGTTTTGAAAGAAGTTCTAGTGATGAAGATTCTCGAGCAATAGATTTTAATTCATTGCTTGTAATATTTGTAAATGGAATTCTACAACAACCAGTTGCTACATATCAATTTGATGGTGGAGCATCATTTGCATTTACTGAAGCACCTAAGAGTGAAGATAATGTGTCAATTTATTTCTATAAAGGTAGTCCTTCTGATAGTCAATATAAAGATGATGTATATGAAACTATTAAATCTGGAGATGATGTCCAAGTTTTTAGTAATAATAATTCTTTGACAAATACAATAACACAATCTTCAAGAACAGTAACTAATATTATTTCATCCAAGGTACTTGAAACTAATCTTTATAATTTACAAGGTGTTGATGATACTAATTTTAAACCAGTTAGTTGGACAAAACAAAAAGTTGATAAAATTATTAATGGATATTTAGTTTCTAAAGCAAGAGAATCTTTAGAACCTCAAATTTATCCAACATCCAAAATTATCAAAAATGTAAGTCAAAATGATAGTCAAATATTTGTAGATGATATATCTTTGTTTAATTATGAAGCAGAACCTTCAGTTGATTTTGACGCATTAATTGTTTCTGGGTTACAAGATCCAATATCAGGTGTTGTTACTGCTGTGGTTTCTAGTGCTGGAACAATTCAATCTTTAGTTATTAGTAATGTTGGTAGTGGATATACAGGATCTTCAATTGAAGTAAATATTGCATCACCATTACCTACAATTGTAGCATTTGGAACTACTTTATCAGTTACTCCTGGAACTAGAGCGACTGCTTCTATTTCCATTATAAATGGATCACTTTCAACAGTATCAATTATAAATGCAGGATCTGGTTATACTACATCAAATCTGCCACAAGTAATCATTCCACTTCCAGATCCAATTTATGAAAATATTACTAAAATTACTAATATTAGTGGAACCTCAGGAAATGTTATAGGAATAGGCACTACTGTAGGAATTGGGACAGATCTTGCTCTTAATTTTACTTTGTCTTCGATGAATAATATTGAAGTAGGAAATCCAATTTATATTTTTAATACTAAAGTTGGTAATGGTGTAACATCAATTATAAATGATAATTCTAGTATTGTTGGTGTAGGAACCACTTTCTTAGATAATGTGTATTATATTAGTGGAAAAAATGTTTCTGCAGGAATTATTACTTGTAATGTTCATTCTCAAACATCAATTGTTGGAATTGCCACAACTGGGTCTAATATTGGTAAATTTTCATGGGGTAAATTATCAGGATTTACTAGGTCTTCATCTCCGATATCGATAGGTATTTCTGGATTTACAATTAATTCTGGTTTATCAACATTCCCAACAATTCAAAGAAGGGGATTTGGATTAAAGGGTATTGGTCCTATTAGTTAAAAAGACCTTTTTATATGATATAAATACAGAAAAAACAATATTCATATGTCTGCAATTGTAACAGATCAATTTAGAATACTTAATGCAACTAGTTTTGTAGATTCTGTTAATGATTCTTCAAATTCTTACTATGTTTTTGTTGGATTGTCTAATCCTAATGTTTCTGGGTTTGGTAGAAATGACAATTGGGATACAACAGTACCAAATCCAATAGATAATAGTGATTATTTAAATCATTACAAATCAACAATTTTATTTGGTAAAAAAATTACAAGTGCCAATATTAGAAGAGTAATTAGAAAAATTAATTGGATTTCTGGCACACAATATGAAATGTATAGATCAGATTATAGTATAATAAATCCTTCACCAACTACTGGATCAGTAAGATTATATGATGCAAATTATTATGTTTTAAATTCTGACTATAGAGTTTATATTTGTATTGATAATGGTTCTTCTGGAATTAAAACTACGGGAAATGCTTCACAAATTGAACCAACATTTACAGATTTAGAACCATCTAAACTTAGTGATGGGTATACTTGGAAATATCTATATACAGTGTCTCAAAGTGATATTATAAAGTTTGATTCCACTGAATATATTACACTTCCAAATGATTGGGATACCTCTACAGATTCTCAAATTACTGCGGTTAGAGAAAATGGAAATTCAAATTTAAATGAAAATCAAATTAAAAAAGTTTATATACAAAATCAAGGTTTAGGATATGATACTGGAACTAAATCTTGCAATTTAGTTGGTGATGGTTCTGGCGGAACTGTTTCAGTAACAATTGACACATCAAGTAAAATTAGTGATGTGGTGGTTACATCTGGGGGAAAAAATTATACATATGCTCTAGTCGATTTAGGAACTACTAAGATGGGATTAAACGGAGTTTTTGCAGAATTAATACCAATTATTCCTCCATCTAAAGGTCATGGTTTTAATATCTATCATGAATTAGGTGCAGATAAGGTACTAGTATATGCAAGATTTGATGATTCTACCAAAGATTTTCCAGTAGATAGTAAATTTGCACAAGTTGGAATTTTAAAAAATCCAACAGTTTATGATTCTACAGGAATCAATACCACAGTATATAATCAGAATGATTTTTCTGCCCTTTATTCGATGGCATTAACTGGAATAATTGGTGGAACTCCTTCAGTTGGTGATAAAATACAACAACTGCAAGCAAATGATAAAAAATCTTTTGGTTGGGTTGCTTCCTATGATTCCGAGACTAATATTTTAAAATATTATCAGGATAGATCTTTATACTATAATGGTGGAGGTGGATCAAATCATACGGATTTTATTGGAATAACATCATTTTTTGATTCTACAGGAAATTTAGTTGGATTTAATACAAGTACACAAATAACAAGCAGTGGATGGAGTGCAAATGTTGATGCATCTATTGACAACACAAGTACATTGACTATTTCAAATAAAATTATAAATCTTGGCGTCCAATTTACGAATGGTCTTGCAAATCCAGAGATAAATAGTAAGTCTGGGGATGTAATTTATATTAGTAATAGGCAAACAGTTACAAGAAATTCTAGACAAAAAGAAGACATTAAAATTATCCTGGAATTTTAAAAGATGGCTCAAAAAACTAACCTTAATGTAAGTCCATATTTTGATGACTTTTCCGAACCAACTATAGGTGCTAAAGATAAAGATTACTATAAGATTTTATTTAACCCAGGAAAAGCAATTCAAACTCGTGAGTTAAATACTCTACAGTCAATATTGCAAAATCAAATAGAAACTTTTGGTAGTCATATTTTTAAAGAAGGATCTGTAGTAATTCCAGGAAATATCACTTATGATGGACAATTTTATGCTGTTAGAGTAAATCCTAAGCAATATGATGTTGATGTTACCACATATTTACAAAATTTTGTAGGTAAAAAAATTACAGGACAGGTATCTGGAATTACTGCAACTGTTCAGTTAGTTCAACTTCCAAATTCAGATATTGAATATGCCACACTTTATGTAAAATATATTGATTCTGACTCAGATTTTAAAATTAGTCAATTTCAGAATAACGAAACTTTATCTGCATCAGAAACTGTAGATTCAATTACATCTGGTATTCCTTTTGCTACAACAATTTCATCTGAAGCATCTTCAATTGGGTCTGCAGCTTCTATAGGTGAAGGTGTATATTTTATTAGGGGTATTTTTGTAAGAGTTCCTCAACAAACAATTATTTTAGATTATTATACTAACACTCCATCATATAGAGTTGGTTTGAGAATTAATGAACAAATCATTACTGCTAAGGATGATAGCACTCTTTATGATAATGCAAAGGGATTTACAAATTATGCTGCTCCAGGAGCAGATAGATTTAAAATTTCATTAATATTAAGTAAAAAACTTTTAACTGATTTAGATGATACTGATTTTGTAGAACTTTTAAGAGTTAGAAATGGTGCTATTCAAAAAATTCAAGTTAAATCTAGTTATTCTTTAATTAGAGATTATTTGGCGCAAAGAACATATGATGAATCTGGAAATTATACAGTAACACCATTTCAATTTACATTAAATAATTCTTTAAATAATAGACTTGGGAATGATGGTTTATTTTTCAGCAATGAAAAAACGAATCAGGGAAATACTCCAAATGATGATTTAATGTGTGTAAAACTTTCTCCAGGAAAAGCTTATGTAAGGGGATATGATATAGAAAAAACTGGTGTTGAAATTATAGATGTACCAAAACCAAGAACTACTCAAAAAGTTTCATCAGTAAATATTCCCTTTGAAATGGGAAATTTATTGAGAGTTAATAATGTAACAGGGGCACCAAAACAAAAAGAAATAGTTTATCTACAAAATAGAAGAAAAAATAGTACAATAAATCCTGCAGGATCAACTATTGGATCGGCAAGAATTTATAATTTTAATGTAACAGATGCTGCATATAGTGGTGCATCAACAAACTGGGACATTTATCTTTATGACATTCAAACTTATACTGAATTAACATTAAATCAATCTGTTTCTTCATCGGAAATTCCTGCAACTTCATTCATTAAAGGAAAAAGTAGTGGCGCAAGTGGTTATGCAGTTTCAGCAGGATCTGGGACAAATATAATTAGTGTAAGACAAACTTCAGGAACTTTTTCTGTCGGTGAACAAATTTTTATTAATGGAGTTGAATTATATCCAAGAACAATTTCTTCTGTAAAAATTTATGGAATTGATGACATAAAATCTGTATATCAGTCAACAGCAGTATCTGGATTTACAACAGCGTTTTTATCAGATACTCAATTGGATATAATTTCTAGACCAGAACTTATTACTATAACTGCGGCAAGTGGTGGAATTAGTACCGCTACAGTTTCATCTCCAGCAACCTTTAGTGGAATTAAAACAGATACTATAATTAGATATCAAAGAGATGGTGCATCAAGTGAAATTTATAATCGTGTTGTTTCAATATCACCATCTTTAAATTCTATGACTCTAGAAGCGGTTACATCTGTTTCTAATATTTGCGATGGTTCTCTTCCTGGTGTTGGTTTAACTTCTAAGGTTTCATATTCTTTAGGAGTTTCAATATTAAAAAATGAAGAAAGAGGATTTTTATACGCACAGTTACCAAATTCAAATGTTTCATCAACAGATTTAAGTGCATCAACAATTACTTTTTCGGCACAATCAAATAGTACATTTACTGTATCAACAAATACATTAACTGTAAACACAGGAAACTTTAATTTAGGAATAAATTCAACATCAGTAAACTTTGAAGCATATGATGAAGAAAGATATTCTATTTTCTACAGTAATGGTACTATAGAAAATTTAACATCAGATAAAGTTAATGTGAGTGGTAATCAGGTTACATTTTCAAATATTTCTAATGGACAAATTTCGGCAATTAATGCAACTTTTGTTAAAAATGGGATTCAAAGTAAAATTAAACAATTTAATAGATCAAAAATAATAAATATAACCTTATCTAAAGATCCTCAATCTGGTGTTGGAGTCAATACATCGATAAATGATGGTCTTACATATAATCAATATTATGGATTAAGAGTGCAAGATGAAGAAATAAGTCTTAACTATCCAGATGTTGCAAATGTCATTGCTGTTTATGAATCTTTAGATACTAGTAGTCCAGTTTTAGATCAAGTTTTATTTAATTCAATTGCAAATGTTAGTAATAATGCAATTATAGGCGAAAATATTATAGGTAGTACAAGTAAATCAGTTGCAAGAGTAGTATCAAAACCATCTTCAGATACACTAGGTATTGTTTATTTAAATGATAGTAAATTTATTTCTGGTGAAAATGTTACTTTTGAAGAATCAAATGTCAATACAACAATTGCATCTATTACATTAGGAAAATATAGAAATATTACAACAAAATTCATATTAGATAAAGGTCAAAAAGAACAGTATTATGATTATTCCAAATTAATTAGAAAAAATGGAGAAAGTTCTCCATCCAAACAACTTTTAATTATATTTGATTATTATTCAGTACCTTCAAGTGATACTGGAGATGTATTTACTGTAAATAGTTATGATGAGGAAAGATTTTTATCAGATATTCCATCTATTGGTGCAAATAGTTTAAGAGCATCTGATACTTTAGATTTTAGACCTAGAGTACCAGTTTTCACTAGCACTACAGCATCTCCATTTGATTTTTCCTCTAGAACATTTGGTACAGATCCAAAAATTATTATGTCACCAAATGAAAGTGCATTGATTGGTTATGATTTTTACTTAGGTAGGATTGATAAACTTTATCTGGATAAATCTGGCGTATTTACAATTCTACAAGGTATTCCATCTACAGATCCGAAAGCACCTAAGAATCCAGACGAGGTAATGGAAATTGCTACAATTACATTACCGCCATATTTGTATAATCCAAAAGACGCTTCAATATCTTTAGTTGATAATAGAAGATATACAATGCGTGATATTGGTAAAATAGAAGATAGAGTTGAAAACTTAGAAAGAGTAACTTCATTATCCCTATTAGAACTGAATACTCAAACTTTACAAATCCAAGATGCTCAGGGACTTAATAGATTTAAAACTGGATTTTTTGTAGATGATTTTAAAAATAATAACTTATTAGATACAGAATTTTCGACTATAGAAATTGATTCAGTAAATAATGAATTAAGACCAAAAGTTTCTAAAAATAGTATTAGTTTAAAACCAGTATCTGCACAAGATATAACTGATGAAGATTTAGATTTAAACAGTAATTTTGAATTACTTGATTCAAATGTTCAAAAGACTGGAGATGTAATTACACTAAAATATGATTCAGTTGGTTGGATTGAGCAAACATTTGCAACAACAGTTGAGAATGTTAACCCATTCCATGTTGTTTCTTATAGTGGAAGTATAATATTAAATCCATCAAGTGATAGTTGGGTAAGAACAATTAGGTTAGCAGATGTTTCTATAACAGAGAAAAAGAAAAAGAGAGTAGGTGTAACAGGAACTTTTTCAGTTGTTAGACGTACAACAACAGTAACAGAAGAAGATCGATTAATTTCGAGTGGTTCTGAATTATACATGAGATCTAGAAACACTCAGTTTAGTGCTGTTAAGTTAAAATCACTAACTAGATATTATCAATTCTTAGACGGAAATAGCGGAGTAGATTTCATACCTAAACTTGTAGAAATTGCTAATGATTCAACACTTCAAAATTATGGAGCGTCTACTGCTTTCCAAGTAGGAGAAACTGTAATTGGAACTGCTAATGGAAACAATTTAATTAGTTTTAGAGTTGCTGCATCAAATCATAAAGAGGGTGCATTCAATTCACCATCAGTAACATACACAACTAACCCATATTTGTCTTCAGAAACTATACCAGAGTTTTACAGTGCTTCATCTAAAATTTTAAATATTGACATATCTTCTTTATGTTCAGAAGTACAAGGTTTATACTCTGGGTATTTAACAACGGGTATGATTTTAGTTGGTCAAACAAGTAATGCTGTTGCATATGTAAAAGATCTAAGATTAATCACTGATATTAATGGTTCTATAACAGGATCATTCTTCTTAAGAGACCCAAATGGAAATCCTCCTCCTGCTGTTAGAATATCAACTGGTTCAAAAGTTTATAAGTTAACATCAAGTTTAACTAATGAAACTCCACTACCTGGGGATACATTAATTTCCTCTGGAGAAACAATTTATAAATCAGAGGGAACCTGGGAAGAGAGGCAAAAAGTTACGACCACAACGACAACAACATATTTTGTTGATCCACTTGCACAATCTTTTTCTGTAGGTGGTTCTACAGAGGTATCTGATGGTATTAAACCAGAGGAAGATGTAAATGGCGCATATTTAACTGCAGTTGACATATTCTTTGCAACTAAAGATTCAAATAATGCACCTCTTACAGTAGAAGTTAGAACCGTTGAATTAGGAACTCCAACTAGAATTATTGTTGGCAATCCAGTAACATTAAAACCATCCGATATTACAACTTCCGCAGATGCATCTATAGCAACTAAAATAACATTTGATTATCCAATTTATCTTGCTCCCAATTTAGAGTACGCTATAGTTTTACTTGCTCCACAATCTAACGAGTATCAAGTTTGGATTGCTGAAATGGATGCAAAAACAATTCAAACCAAAAATCTTCCAGATACTCAGGCAATCAGATATTCTAGACAATTTGGATTGGGAAGTCTATTTAAATCTCAAAATGGTTCTATTTGGACTGCAAACCAATATCAAGATATGAAGTTTAAGTTATACAAAGCAAGATTTACTTCTACTTCAGGAAGTGCATTTTTCCATAATTCAACTTTAAATCAAAGTAATAATTATATACCTACACTAGAATCCAACCCTATTACAATTTTACCAAAAAAATTAAAAGTTGGTGTCGCAACAATTACAGATTCTGGTTTAATATCTGCTTTATCTATAGGAAGAAAAGTTTCTGTCCAAAATGCTTCATATAATTATGGTTATATTGAAAAAACAGGAAATTCAGTTTCTTCAGTTGTGATCACTACGGGAGGTTCAAATTATAGCGTTTGTAATAGTGTGGAAACATATAATATTACCGGTAATGGTTCAGGATTAAAAGTAAACATTCTAAGTGTATCTAATGGTGCCATAACAGGAATTGGAATATCTGTTCCAGGTAATGGTTATTCAGTTGGTGATGTAGTTGGTATTGTTACATCAACTGTAAGTCCAGTTGGAGGTCGTGATTCACGTATTACAATTACCGGAATATCAAATGGGATTGATACATTATACTTATCAAATGTTCAGAGTAATTCTTTTAGTGTTGGCGTTTCTTCTTTAGCATATTACAACAATTCTGGAAATTTCACGTCAACTGGAGCTACAATCACATCATCAACCTCTATCGGTGATGTATATTCTGGAAACTTCTTTAAGATTAATCATTATGAACATGGAATGTATTCAAATGTAAATAAAGTCAGAATTTTTGATGTTCAAAGTGATATACCATCAACAACATTATCTACACCAGTATTAGTTTCCGATACTGCAATTAGTTTGGCGTCAACAGCAAATTTTGCAACTTTTGAAGGTTTACCAGTAAGTGCAACAAATCCAGGATTTATCAAGATAGGAAATGAAATTTTAAAATATACATCTCCTCCTGGTGCAGGGACAATTAATGTTACTAGAGGAATTGATTCAACTATAGTAACGTCTCACGATACAACTGATCCCGTTTACAAGTATGAAATTGGTGGCGTATCATTAAGAAGAATAAATAAAACTCACGACATCAGTGATACTGGTATTGATATTGATAGTTACTATGTTGAATTTGATAGAACTAATTTTGATTCAAATGTATCGAGTAGATCTACTGATCAAGGGAGTGGAGGATCTCCAGAAAATTCTCCACAACTATCATTTAATTCTGAATTATCTTGTGGTGGAAATAATGTTCAAGCAACGGAAAATATTCAGTTTAATAGTTTAATTCCACATATTGGACTATTAAGTCCAAGTTCAACAACTTCAGTATCTGGAGAAATTAGAACAGTTAGTGGAACAAGTGTCAGTGGAAATGAAACATCATTTATTGATCAACAATATGAACCAGTTGAACTTGGGGTCGAAAATAGACTTATTTCTACAAGAATTGTATGCTCTAATGTAAATGAACAAGAATATTTGGGATCTCTTTTAAGAAATAAATCATTTACAATGAAAGTTAATTTAGAAACTACAGATTCTAATCTTTCACCCATGATCTTCTGGAAGCAATCTTCTGTTGAATTTTTAAATAGTAGATTAAATAAACCAATACAAGATTATTCTGGGGATAATAGAGTTAATAGTATCTTCAATGATCCACATGCTGCAATTTATGTATCAAATACAGTTAGACTAGCACAACCAGCAACTTCACTTAAAGTTATTTTGAGTGCTTATAGACATTCATCTGCAGATTTTAGAGTATTATATAGTTTGATTAGACCAGATTCGAGTGAAGTTGAACCATCATTTGAGTTATTCCCTGGTTATGAAAACTTAACAGTTGATAATAATCAAGATGGATTTTTAGATGTTGTTGATCCTTCTAAAAATAATGGACTTTCTGATATTTTTGTACCAGAAAGTTTAGATGATCAATTCTTAGAGTATGATTTTAGTGCTAATAATCTTGGTAGTTTTACTGGATATACCATCAAAGTGGTAATGTCAGGAACTAATCAGGCATATGCACCAAGATTTAAAGATCTCAGAAGTATTGCTTTAGCGTGATGATTCCGGTCAAAGGATTTCCAAATTTATACAGAGATGAAAAAACTGGCGCTATATTAAATTATGATAGTCAATCATATAATCAATATATGAATGCTAAAAATAATCGTGAATTGCAAAAATTTGAACTTGAAGAAATGAAAAAAGACATTGAAGAAATTAAACTTTTATTAAAGGAGATTATTAATGGATCCAAATGAAATTAGTTTAGAATCAATGAATAAACTATTTGAGTATGAAAAACATTCAAGAGCCATTGATACTTTAGATTTGGAAGATCTTAAAAAATTTGCAAAACTATATTGCAAATTGTACCTAAAACAACAAGAAGTTATAGGATTTTTAGGTAATCTTGGAATATAAATAAAAAGTAGGATATTAAAAGATAGATGGCAGCAGTATATGTCAATAATTTAGTGATTAATGCTGGCAGTGATTTTACTCAATCTTTCACTTTAGAGGGGTCAGAAACAAATTCTGTTTTTGATTTAAATGGATATACTGTAGAATCTCAAATGAGAAAGTGGTATGGTAGTTCATCATCTACAAATTTTACTGCTGAAATTATCGTACCATCTGATGGAAAAATATCAATATCTCTAACTTCTACACAAACAACTAGTTTAAAACCTGGAAGATATGTTTATGATGTAGTAATTACTGATGATTTTGGAACAAAAAATAGAGTTATTGAGGGAATGGTTCTCGTAACAGAGGGAGTTACCCGATAATGGCAGATATTAAAGTTAGAGTTGGGCAACAAAATACTGTAAAAATTATTTCTAGTGTTTCTGGAGCTGCGGGAGGTAGATCAGAAATTGCAAAAAATGTAATTGGTGGAATAGCCTCAGTAACACAGTTAAGTGTTTCTGGAGTATCAAATCATGTTGGTGTCAGTACATTCCAATCAACACTCTTTGCCAACCGGTTAAGTGTCGCTGGTGTATCAACATTTATTGGGATTGCAACATTTCTAAGTGATGTATATATTAACGGAGATCTTTATATACAGGATGATCTTCGTTTTGATGAATTTATTGCTAGAAATGCAATTGTAACTGGTATTATATCAACTAATAATTTAATTGCTGGTATATCTACAGTAAATACATTTTATTACACTCCATCATATACTAATGGAGTCGCATATTTTAATTCATCGGGATTAATGGTCTCTACAGGATCAACAAGTTCTAGTATTGATTATACTAACTACATACTTACAACAGATAACTCTGGTATTCCTATTTGGTCCAATGTCATCGATGGAGGCTCATACTAATGTCTAAACCAGCATCTAGGCAACAACTTGTCGATTATTGTTTAAGGCGTTTGGGCGCTCCAGTACTAGAAATTAATTTGGATGATGACCAAATAGATGATTTAGTTGATGATGCCTTACAATACTTTCATGAAAGGCACTTTGATGGTGTTGAAAGAATGTATCTTAAATATAAGATAACGCAGCAAGATATTGATAGAGGTAAATCTAAAGGAACTAATGGTGTTGGTATTGTAACCACAACAGGATCTTCAAATATAGTAGGAGTAGGAACAACTTCTTTTAATTTTTATGAAACTGCCAATTATATTCAAGTTCCAGATTCAGTAATTGGTATTGAAAAAGTATTTAAATTTGATACTAGTTCTATTTCTGGAGGAATGTTTAGTATTAAGTATCAGTTATTTTTGAACGATCTTTATTACTTCAATTCTGTTGAACTTTTACAGTATGCAATGGTAAAGACATATTTAGAGGATATAGATTTTCTTTTGACTACTGATAAACAAATTAGATTTAATAAAAGACAAAATAGAATGTATCTTGATATTGAATGGGCGGCTCAAAAAGCAGATTCTTTTATAGTTATCGATTGTTACAGAATTTTAGATCCAAATGATTTTACTAAAGTTTACAATGATAGTTTTTTGAAAAAATATTTAACTGCATTAATGAAAAAACAATGGGGGCAAAATTTAATTAAATTCAGAGGAGTAAAACTCCCTGGTGGAATTGAACTTAATGGTAGAGAATTATATGAGGATGCTGAAAGAGAGTTAGAGAATATTAGAGAAAGAATGTCCATGGACTATGAACTTCCACCTTACGATTTTATTGGATAATAATGGCACTTAATCCATTTTTCTTACAAGGATCTTCTGGAGAACAGAGACTAGTTCAAGATCTAATCAATGAACAACTAAAAATTTATGGAATTGATGTAATTTATATTCCAAGAAAATTTGTTAAAAAGCAAACTATTCTTAAAGAAATATCGTCATCAAAATTTAATGATAATTTTGCGATTGAAGCATATGTCAATAATTATGATGGATATACTGGTCAAGGAGATATTTTAACAAAGTTTGGAATGAGTTTAAAGGATGAATTAAGTTTAGTTATATCTAAAGAAAGATTTGAAGATTTTATTTCTCCATTCTTAGATGCTTTAGATAATGATGAAATTGTTCTTGCATCTAGACCTAGAGAGGGTGATTTAGTTTATTTTCCTTTAGGGCAAAGACTTTTTGAAGTTAAATTTGTCGAACATGAAGTTAATTTTTATCAATTAGGTAAACTATATGTTTATGAATTGAAATGCGAATTATTTGAGTATGAAGATGAAGTTATTGATACTACAATTGATGAAATTGATACTCAAGTTCAAGATGAAGGTTATATTACTACTTTACAACTTATAGGTATTGGAGTTACAGCAACAGCAATTGCAGGAATTCATAGTGGTTACATTCGTCAAATATATTTAAACAACGATGGATCTGGATATACTTCATCTCCAACAGTTTCAATATCAACTGCTCCAGCTGGAGGAATTAATGCTCAAGCAGTTGCTATAACTACATCTAGAGCAGGCATTAGATCAATACTTGCGATAGAATTAACAAATTCTGGAGCTGGATATACTGAGGCACCAACTATTAATATTACTGGAGGTGGTGGAGTAGGTGCTTCATCCACTTGTGCAATTGAAACTACACTAAAAGGTATTACAAACTTTACAATCACTAATAATGGATCTGGATATGCAACATCACCAACGGTTACGATTGTTGGTAATGTTGGAGTAGGAACAACTGGTATAGGAAAAGCAATAGTGGGTACTGATCAATCTATATCTTCAATCAGAATCATTAATTCTGGAGTTGGTTATACAGTGGCACCAACGGTTACAATTGGAAATCCAGCAATTATATCTGGAATTGGTACTTATAAATTTAATGAAATTATTACTGGATCAATTTCAGGTACTACGGGAAGAGTTAAATCTTGGGACAAAGATACAAAAGTTCTTAAAGTATCATTTATCAATGATGCATCTAAAAAAGGATTTTACAAAGGTGAATTAATTGTTGGAGCAGCGTCTAGCGCCACATACGCAGTATCTTCATATAATACTTGGGATGAATATGATAAATATAGTGAAAATACCCAAATTGAAACAGAAGCGGATAATATTATAGATTTTTCAGAGTCTAATCCATTCGGCACATTCTAATGTTAGGAACTTACTATTACCATCAAATTATAAGAAAAACTGTTATTGCATTTGGAACTTTGTTTAATGAAATTTACATTAAACATAAAGATTCAGATGATAATAATATCAGCGAAATAAAAGTTCCTTTGGCATATGGACCAATTCAAAAGTTTCTTGCCAGAATAGAGCAGCAACCAGAATTGAATAAACCAATTGCTATGACTTTGCCAAGAATGGCATTTGAAATGACTTCAATTCAATATGATGCAACTAGAAAAGCAAATGTAACTCAAACTTTTAAAACTTTAGATGGTTCAAATTTAAAAAAAGTTTATTTACCAGTTCCATATAATATTGGATTTCAATTAAATTTAATGAGTAAAGTGCAGGATGATGCTTTACAAATTGTTGAGCAAGTTTTACCATATTTTCAACCATCTTTTAATTTAACTGTAGATTTAGTTAATTCAATTGGAGAAAAAAGGGATATTCCAGTTGTTTTAGATAGTGTTACCTTTACTGATGATTATGAAGGTGATTTTTCAACCAGAAGAATTTTAATATATACATTTAACTTTACTGCAAAGACATATCTCTTTGGACCAATTGCCGAAAGCACTGAAGGATTAATTCGTAAGGTACAAGTTGATTATTATACTGGAACTGAAACTTCAACTGCTAAGAGAGAAATGAGATATACCGTTGTTCCAGATCCCATTAATGCTGCACCAGATGATGATTTTGGATTTAACGAATCTATTGAAATGTTCTTTGATGGTAAAGAATATAGTCCAACTCAGCAAAAAGATATTTAATTATGAAAAATAGTTATGAAAAATTAAATGAAACTCTGAATATTGAAAGTAGCATTATTGGGGTAGATAAAGTCAAAGAAGAGTTGACAATATCCCCATTAAAATCTGATGATATAAAAAAAGATTATGAGTATACTCGTGCAAATTTGTATTCATTAATTGAAAAGGGGCAAGAGGCAATAAATGGAATAATGGAACTTGCTGGAGAGGGTGGTTCTCCAAGAGCATATGAGGTAGCTGGTCAACTTATTAAATCGGTTGGGGATGTAACTGATAAACTTATAGATTTACAAAAGAAATTAAAAGATGTTGAAGAAGATTCTAATAAAACCACAAATAATGTGACTAATAATGCTGTTTTTGTGGGATCAACTTCTGAATTATCAAAACTACTCAAACAAGGTTTTCTAAATAATAAGGAGTAGTTCTTATTTCTAATGAGTTGGTCTGACAAATATAAAAGATCAATAAACTGCGATAATCCTAGTGGATTTTCTCAGAAAGCTCATTGTGCTGCTCGTAAAAAAAGAGCAAAGGGTGAAGAGACTAAATCAAAATCACCTTTCAATGAAATGAACGATCCTCGTATTCCAAAGAAACCAGGACAACCAGATAAGTCTGATAAACACTCTGATCTCTATACAGATGAAGATCCAAAAGGAACAATTCACGGATTGGGATTTAAGGATGTTGCAACTGCAAAACAAAGTGTCTCCAAAATAAAAAATTCTGGAAGATCTCATGCTCATAAAATTCAAGCAGCAATTGCGATGGAACAAAGAGCAAAAGTGATGAGAAAGACTTCTGAAGCTGCTATTTTTAGAAAATTTATTAACTCAATGAAAAAGAAAACAGAAGAAATGAACGAGGAAAAAAACAAAAATAGGTGCAAACCAGGAAACTATTATTGCTATACAGATAAAAAGTGTAAACCAATTCCTACTGGATATGTGATAGGTCGTGATGGTATGCTTGATAAGGAAGATGATTCTGAAGGTAATGGTTCTAATGGAAATGGAAATGGTTCTAGTATATCTGAAGAAGGTCTCCGTGACTGGTTTGGTAAATCCAAATCAAAGGGTGGTAAGCGTGGTTGGGTAAATGTTGTTACGGGTGGAACTTGTGCAAGTGATGAACCTGGAGAAGGAGTTCCTAAATGCGTTTCTTCTTCCAAAAGAGCAAGTATGACTAAAGCAGAAAGATTGTCTGCTGCAAGAAGAAAGAAAAAAGCAGATCCAGGACAACAACAAAAGTCAGGTGCTGCAAGACCAACTTATGTTTCTACCGATTCCCCAAGAAAGAAAAGAAAAAAAATGAAAGAAGAATTTGATTTACAAGAAGCAAAAGATAAACCAGGTAAGGGTAGTGGTACAAAGGATGCCTGTTACCATAAGGTCAAGTCAAGATATAGCGTCTGGCCCTCTGCATATGCCTCTGGAGCATTAGTCAAGTGTCGTAGAGTTGGCGCGGCAAACTGGGGAAATAAGTCGGAATCAATAGATATAAAATCAAGAGATCCACTGTCGGAAGCAATTGGAATGATTCGCTATTGCCCTAAATGTGAAAAAAATGAAACCAGAGAAGAATGTAGATATGGCCCAAAGTTCTGGGATACATATTCACTCCCAATGAACTTAGGGAAAAAATACACACCAAATACACCACATCCTGGTAATATGCCCGAAGGGTATGACCATGAGTATTCAATGGCTCGCTCTGAACTTTCAACAATCATTTCTGCTGCAAAAAGACTTCGTAAAAAAATGAAAGGTGAAGGTAACATTGAGGCATGGGTTCAATCAAAGATTACTAAAGCAGCAGATTATCTTGATACTGCGGCAGATTATGTTGATAGTGGTGAAATGAAAGAACAGGTTTCTGATACTAGCATTCCAGCAGATGAAAAAAATATTGAAAGATTCAGTGTTGCAATTAAATCTACAGGAAGAAGAAATTTACCAAATGATCAGAAAATAAATGCTCTTAGACAAGCAGCACAAATATATCGTGGTGTGAGAGAAGAAGTTAGTTTTACAATTCCTAATGCAAAACCAACATACAAATATCCAATTCTTCCACAAGAAAAAGGAGATGAAGTTCCTATCCAATTAATTAAAAAAATTAAAAAACCAGGAGTAAAATTACCTCTTGCTAAAAAAGAAACTAAAACACAAGTTGCTCATTTTGAACCAGAAGGTGAAGTGATTGATGAGAAGTGCTGGCCTGGTTATAAGAAAAAAGGTATGAAGACGATGTTTGGTAAGAGATATCCAAATTGTGTTAAAGCAGAAGGATTCTCTAACTGGAGAGCAGAAATGGGTTTAAGTGAGGATTGGCAAAAAGTCAATCGTAAAGATAAAACTGATGGATTAAGTCCTGCCGCTGTAAAAGCATATCGTCGTGAGAATCCAGGTTCAAAACTTAAAACTGCTGTAACTGAAAAAAATCCAACTGGTAAAAGAGCATCTCGTCGCAAATCATTCTGTTCAAGAATGGGTGGAATGAAAAAAAAATTAACTTCAGCAAAAACTGCAAGAGACCCAGATTCAAGAATCAACAAAGCCCTCCGTCGTTGGAACTGTAATTAATGAACGGACCTATTAAAATTTTAGGAAACTCTCAACAATTATCAGGAATAGGAACGACAGTTTCAGATATTAATGGACTTGGAGCACAGTATGTTTTAATTCAACATACTGGATCTGGAAATCACTATGTAATTGAAAAAACTGGTGCTGGAGTCACTGTTGGAACAGTTTATATGCCGTCCGAATCATTTTTATTAATGAAAAAAGAAAGAACTAATATTATATCTGTCGATAGTGGAAATGATATTTACGCAACTTCTGTAGTGTATCAAGGATAAAAAAACATTTTATGACTGATAATGTATATCTTGGCAATCCTCTGCTCAAAAAAGCCAACATTCAAATAGAATTCACCGAACATCAAGTTGTTGAGTTCTTAAAGTGTAAAGAAGATCCTGTATATTTTGCAAGAAATTATATCAAGATTGTATCTCTGGATCACGGTCTAGTTCCTTTTGAGTTGTATCCATTTCAAGAGAAATTGATTGATAATTTCCATAAGAACAGATTCAACATTTGTAAGATGCCCAGACAAACGGGTAAATCTACAACTGTTGTTTCTTATTTACTACATTATGCAGTATTCAACGATAATGTCAATATTGCCATTCTTGCAAACAAAGCATCAACTGCAAGAGATTTACTTGGAAGATTACAACTTGCTTATGAGAATCTACCAAGTTGGATGCAACAAGGTATCATATCGTGGAATAAAGGATCTCTGGAATTAGAAAATGGCTCCAAAATTTCATCTAACTCTACTTCGTCATCTGCTGTCCGAGGCGGATCCTATAATGTCATCTTTCTTGACGAGTTCGCTTTCATCCCGAATCACATTGCTGATGACTTCTTTGCCTCTGTTTATCCTACTATTTCTTCTGGACAAAGCACGAAGGTAATCATTGTATCCACACCACGCGGTATGAACCACTTTTACCGCATGTGGCATGACTCTGAGAGGGGCAAGAACGAATATGTGCCTACTGATGTGCATTGGTCTGAAGTGCCTGGTAGAGACGCTGCCTGGAAGGAACAGACGATTGCTAACACATCAGAACAACAGTTTAAGGTTGAGTTTGAATGTGAATTTTTAGGATCTGTTAATACGTTAATTAATCCAGCAAAATTAAGAAATTTCGTTTATGAAAATCCTATTAAACGAAACGCCGGTCTTGATGTATATGAAGATCCAAGAGAAGAAAATAATTATCTAATCACGGTAGACGTTGCTCGTGGACTTGGTAATGACTATTCAGCATTTATCGTTTTTGATATTACAAATTTTCCTTATAAGGTTGTAGCAAAATATCGTAACAATGAAATTAAACCGATGCTTTTTCCAAGTGTAATTTATGAGGTCGCAAAGGGATATAATGATGCCTGGTTATTAGTGGAAGTTAATGATATTGGAGATCAGGTAGCAAATATTCTACACTTTGATCTTGAGTATGATAATATTTTAATGTGTGCTATGCGTGGCCGTGCTGGTCAAATAGTTGGATCTGGATTTAGTGGTAAAAAATCTCAACTTGGTGTAAGGACAACAGCAGCAGTAAAGAAATTAGGTTGCTCAAACTTAAAAACCTTGATGGAAGATGATAAATTACTGACAGTTGATTATGATATTATTTCAGAATTAACAACATTCGCTCAAAAACACAATTCTTTTGAAGCAGAAGAAGGTTGTAACGATGACTTGGCGATGTGTCTTGTTATTTTCTCCTGGTTGGTCGCTCAAGATTATTTCAAAGAAATGACGGACAATGATGTTCGTAAAAGAATTTATGAGGAACAAAAAAATCAGATTGAACAGGATATGTCTCCTTTTGGATTCATTGCGGATGGATTAGATGATTTCATGGTCACAATTGATGAAGAAACTGGAGATCGCTGGATATTTGCTGGATCTAAAAATGAACACAATCCATTGGAAGTTTGGAATGTAGATGAATACGGAGATCACTCTTACATGTGGGAATATAGATAATGGACTTAGACGATCAGTTTGAGATAGAGCATTTATGTTTTACTGATCGAAAGTGTAGAATTTGTGGGATAAAAAAAAATTTAATAGAAAGTTTTTATCGCACAAGAAAAAGTCGCACCATTTCATCTTCTTATTCATATGAATGTAAAGAGTGTACAGTAAAAAGAATTCAAAACTCTAGAAAAAAGAAAAATTACTCTTCTGAGTGGAATTATCCAGACTGGTAATTGTTCACGCATCGTTTCCCTACTAGAAATAACCTTTTTAATAAATAATTTTAGAATAATTCTGGACTTGTAGGAGAATAAAGATGCCGCTAAATTTAGCATCTCCTGGAATTGTAGTAAGGGAAATTGATTTAACACTCGGAAGAGTTATCCCATCATCAAATAAAACTGGTGCAATTGTTGCTCCTTTTGCTAAGGGACCTGTAGACGAACCAACATTAGTAGAAAATGAAAATGATTTATTAACTAATTTTGGAGAACCATACTCAACAGATAAGCATTATGAGCATTGGTTATCTGCCTCATCTTATCTTGCATATGGTGGTTCATTAAGAGTTGTAAGAGCAGATAACACTCTTTTAAGAAATGGATTTGTAGGACCTTCAACTTCAAGTATAAAGATTAAAAGTTTAGAGCATTACGATGCTTTAGGATATGATGAAAATACACTTGCTGGAGTCGTAGTTGCTGCTAGAAATCCAGGATCTTGGTCTAATGGTTTAAGAGTAGCAATTATTGACAGTAAAGCTGATCAGACTTTATCAGGTATTAATACTGGAGCAATTGTTGAATTTGTAGAAGATATTAGTAATTTAACAGGAACTATTGTAGGTAGTGCTAATACAATTGGTATTAGTACTGATTCTATAACTTTAGGATTAGAAGTTCGTTGTGATACTAGTGATGTAATTAGCACAGGCACAACAGTCATTGCTATTGGAAATGGTGTTATTACAATATCAAATTCATCTGAACAAGCAGGAATTGTAACCGCTACCTTTGATTTTGGTACGACTACAACTTCTAATCCTATGCAAGTTGGATATGGAATTGAACAGTCTGTTGCAGGAAAAATAAATCCAGGCGCAGGATCAACTTCAATTCTTGATGGTTATCTAAAGGGAATTATTACAAAAATTGGAGAATCATCTATTGATGTTAAAATTCTTTCTCATGTTTCTGAGGTTGGAACTGAAACACAAGTAGATTATCAACCATTAGGTACTTGGGCATTTTCTAGTTCAGGTTCTATTGGAGTTCATACTAATGGTCAATCAGTTTCTTATGGAACTACTACATATACATCAAGAGCAGACTGGTTTGATCAACAAACGATTGGTTTAACTACATCATCATCAATTAATTGGAATACCATTGCACCAAGACCCGCAACTTCAGCATATGCAGCAGCAAGAAATTCAAGATTTGATGAAGTCCATGTTGTAGTAATTGACGCTCTCGGATCAATTACTGGAAATGCTGGTTCAATCATTGAAAAGCATTTAGGACTATCAAAAGCAACTGATGCGGAATTCTCAGTAGGAAGTCCATCTTATTGGAGAAAGTATCTTGTAAATAATTCAAAGTATATTTTTGGTCTTGGTGCTCCCGCAGGAATTGTAACAACTGCATATAGTTCCGATTTTACTCTTGCCTCTGATGTTGGTTGGGATCAAGAAGCAGAAGGAATTATCTTTGCTGCTACTGGATCTTCAACAAATATTCTTGCTGGTGGTAAAGACTACGGCGGAATAGTTGGAATTGAATCGACTGGTGCTCTTACAGCATCACTAGGAAAACTTTCAGAAGGTTATGATTTATTTGAAAATACTGATAACTATACTATCGATTTTCTCTTGATGGGATCTGCAGCATATAATATTACAACTGCTCAAGCTTTAGCAAACAAACTGATCTCTGTTGCAGAGTTAAGAAAAGATGCAATTGCATTCATCTCACCATACAGAGGCGCTGCATTAACTGATACGTTATCTCAAACAGAAGTAAATATTAATTCTGCTGTTGACATTACTACTAATGTACTTAGTTTCTATGCTTCAGTAGCTTCATCTTCTTACGCTGTGTTTGATAGTGGTTACAAATACATGTATGATAGATTTTCAAATACTTACAGATATGTACCATTGAATGGTGACATTGCAGGTCTTTGTGCTCGTAATGATATTAATAATTTCCCATGGTATTCACCAGCAGGGACAACAAGGGGTTCAATTCTTAATGCAGTTAAACTAGCATATAATCCATCAAAAACTCAAAGAGACAAACTTTATTCAAACAGAATTAACCCAGTTATCTTCTCACCAGGATCTGGAATCATTCTCTTTGGTGATAAAACTGGTCTTGCTAGAGCATCTGCGTTTGACAGAATTAATGTTCGTCGCCTCTTTGTTTATCTTGAAGATGCAATTTCAAGGGCAGCAAAAGATGCTCTCTTTGAATTTAATGATGAGGTTACAAGAACAAACTTTGTAAATACTATTGAACCTTTCCTTCGTGATGTACAGGCAAAGAGAGGTATTTTTAATTATATTGTTATTTGTGATGAAACAAATAATACTGCTGCAGTAATTGATAATAATGAATTTGTTGCAGACATCTATGTCAAACCAGCAAGATCAATTAACTTCATTGGTCTGAACTTTATTGCCACCAAGACTGGTGTTGATTTTGAAGAAGTAATCGGAAACTTTTAATTTAGAGGTTTAAACAATTATGGCAACTAGACAACAACTAAATCCACCTCCTTTAAGAAAGATTACTGACTTCAAAAGTAAGTTAACTGGTGGTGGCGCAAGAAGTAATCTTTTTGAAGTTGTACTTTCATTCCCAGATATTGCACCAGCAGATACTAATATTCTTGACAAAGCAAGATTTTTGGTAAAAGGTGCAAACCTACCAGCATCAAATGTTACCCCACTCGATGTTCCTTTTAGAGGTAGAACTTTAAAAGTCGCTGGCGACAGAACTTTTGAAAGTTGGACTATTACTATTCTGAACGACACTGATTTTTCAATTCGTTCAGCTATGGAAAACTGGATGAATAAAATTAATAAAGTTTCTGATAATACTGGAGAAACTGATCCAACAGCATATACTGCAGACGCTTTTGTTTATCAACTTGATCGTGATGGATCGACTTTAAGAGCGTATCATTTTTATGATGTATTCCCAACTTCGATTGGAGCAATCACTCTTGATTATGGAACAAGCACGATTCAGGAGTTTACCGCAGAATTCCAAATCCTTTGGTGGGAAGCAATGAAAGGTAATTCACCTGCTGCAGGCGGTCAAGACATTAACTAAATAATACATACAAGTAGTTCAAATTTATAAGATGGCGAAACTTTTTGGTTTTTCGATTGAAGATAATGTAAAAACACCTAAATCTGTAGTTTCCCCCGTTCCTCCTAACAATGAGGACGGGGTTGATCATTTTATCCAATCAGGATTTTATGGTCAATATGTAGATATTGAAGGTGTTTATAGAACGGAATATGATTTAATTCGTCGTTATCGTGAAATGGCACTTCATCCAGAGTGTGATAACGCAATTGAAAGTGTTGTAAATGAAGCAATTGTAAGTGATCTGTACGATTCACCTATAGAAATTGAACTATCAAATCTTAATGCTAGTGATCGTCTAAAAGAAGTTATCAGATCAGAATTTAAATACATCAAAGAAATCATGGACTTTGATAAAAAGTGCCATGAAATTTTTAGAAATTGGTATATTGATGGTAGATTATTTTACCTAAAAGTTATTGATCAAAAAAATCCTGAGGCAGGTATTCAGGAATTGAGATATATTGACCCCATGAAAATGAAGCATGTGCGTCAAGAAAAAAAAGTTAATGGTGATGAAAACGGATTTAGAAATTTAAATTTGATATCTAGATCTTTTGCACAAGATCAAGAATATAGTTTTCCTGAAATCGAAGAATATTTCGTTTATACTCCAACTCCAAATTTCCCTACAGGAACAATTAGTGGAGGATCTAAAAAAGGAGTTAAAATTGCAAAAGATACAATCACATACTGTACATCTGGATTAGTTGATAGAAATAAAGGAACTATTCTTTCATATTTACATAAAGCAATTAAAGCACTCAATCAACTTAGAATGATTGAAGATAGTCTTGTCATTTATAGATTATCTCGTGCTCCAGAACGAAGAATTTTTTATATTGATGTAGGCAATCTTCCTAAAGTAAAAGCAGAGCAATACCTCAAAGAGGTTATGAGTCGTTATCGTAATAAACTTGTATATGATGCAAATACAGGTGAAGTTCGTGATGATCGTAAATTCATGAGTATGCTTGAAGATTTCTGGCTTCCAAGAAGAGAAGGTGGTCGTGGAACGGAGATCACAACTCTTCCCGGTGGTCAAAATCTTGGAGAACTTAACGATGTTGAGTATTTCCAAAAGAAACTTTATAGAGCACTTGGAGTTCCTGAAACAAGAATTGCTGGCGGTGGTGATGGATTCAATCTTGGAAGATCTTCAGAAATTCTTCGTGATGAATTGATGTTCTCCAAGTTTGTCGGAAGACTTAGAAAGAGATTTGCTAATCTTTTTAACGACATACTTCGCACTCAATTACTTCTAAAAAACATTGTCTCTCCAGAAGATTGGGAGCAAATGAGTGATCATATTCAATATGATTTCTTATATGATAATCATTTTGCAGAACTTAAAGAAGCAGAACTTTTAACAAATAGATTAACTCTTGCAACGACTATCGAACCATATATCGGCAAATATTATTCCACCGAATATATTCGTAAAAAGATTCTTCGTCAAACGGATTCAGAAATTATTGAGATTGATCTTCAAATTGAAGATGAAATTGCAAAAGGAATTCTTCCTGATCCCAATGCACCAGTAGATGAAATGGGTAATCCAATTCCACAGGATCAAGCACAAGGAATAGAACAAGGTGCTGGTGGAGAGGTTCCAATTGAACCATCAATAGATGCCACGACAGTCGAAATACCAGAACCCAAAGGTGGGAAGATATAAATAATCTTATAAATATAAACTCATTTTATGGAAGAACTTATCGATTTGATTGCGACTGACGGATCACCTTCGGATGTTTCCGACAAAATTAAAGAATTATTATATGCTAAATCTTCTGAAAGAGTAGATTCTGCTCGTCCAGAAGTTGCAGCATTAATGTTTGGTGGTGAAGATCAAACAGGAGATACCGAATAATGGCAATAAAAGTTGTTCAAAATGTAAACAGAATTTCTCCAACTGTTTCAACAGCTTCAACAAGTAATCCGATTGCTCTTAAGAGTGGATATCTTAGAGTTGCTGCTGGACTTACTGCAGTATATGTAGAAAGTGGTGGAAATCCTGTAGTCACTACAAATTCTTTTTATATTTCTCCATATGGAAATGAAGTTTTAAAGGAAAGAATTGCTAGGCAGCAAATTGCTGGGATTACAACAGGAACCTCCACTGTGATTACATTTCCAAATAATGCAGGAAATCCATTTTTAATTGGAGATTATGTAACTATTGAAAATGCTCAACCATCTGGAATAAATACTGTTCATCAGTTAGTAACAGATCTGACAGATTCAACTTTAACATTATCAGCAAACACATCATCTATTGTTGGTGTAATTACAGTTACTGGCGCAACTGTTTCTAGAAGTGTAAAAATTGCCGCTCTTGCTGATGGTGGATCAACAAATATTAGTATTACAGAAATAGTTCAATTAGTTTCCGAATAAAAATGAAACTCATCACAGAAGAAGTATCACAAGTAAAATTCATCACCGAAGGAAAAGGTGCTGATAAAAAAATGTTTATTGAAGGTATTTTCCTTCAGGGTGATATTTGTAATCGCAATGGAAGAATGTATCCGATGGAAACTCTTTCCCGTGAGGTAAAAAGATATACAGAGGCATTTGTCAATAAAGGTCGTGCTCTTGGCGAACTTGGTCATCCAGATGGTCCAACCGTAAATCTTGATCGTGTTTCTCATAAAATTGTTTCTCTTACTTTTGAGGGAACTAATTGTAGAGGTAAGGCACAACTCCTTGAAACTCCAATGGGTAAGATTGCAAAATCTTTAATTAGTGAAGGAGTTTGTCTCGGTGTTTCTTCTCGTGGTGTTGGGTCACTCAAGATGACTAATGAGGGTCATAAAATTGTTGGTGAAGATTTCATGCTTGCAACTGCTGCTGATATTGTTGCCGACCCATCTGCACCTGATGCTTTTGTTCAGGGAATTATGGAAGGTAAAGAGTGGGTTTGGGAAGGTGGAATTCTTCGTGAAAAACTTGCCGAGCAAACTCAAAAGAGAATTAATACTCTAGTTGATCAGAAAAGATTAGAAGAACATAAGTTAGATTTATTCAACAAATTTCTTTCAAATCTTTAATTTATAAATAAATATAGATTATAACAAAATCAAAACAAATGTCCGTTGGTAGAAATTTACAAGAAATGGAAAACGTAGTAACCAAAGGAGCTGCACCTGCCGAACCAATGCAATCTGGTACTGGGGATATTACTCCAGGACAAACTGGCGCTTGGGAAGATCTCGGTGGCCCTACTCCAGAAAACTATCGTCCAGACGACGATTCAGCTGCACTCAAAACTCCTGGTGCAACTCTTGCTCAAGTTAAAGATGTAGTCAATGCAAAGGCTGCACCTGCTGAACCCATGAAAACCATGGCAAAAGAGGAAACTGAAGAGGAAGAGGATCTTGTCGATGAAGAAGAAGTCGATGAAGACGAAGAAGTAGTTGCTGAAGATGCCACAGAAGAGAAAGAAGAAGGAGAAGAAGAAGGGGAAGAGGAGTTTGATATCGAAGAAGATGTCAATGCTCTCTTAGAAGGAGAAGATCTTTCTGAAGAGTTCCAAGAAAAAGCGCGTACTATTTTTGAAGCTGCTATTCGTTCAAAAGTTTTTGAAATCAAAGAAGAACTTCAGCAAACTTATGAAAATGCTTTAATTGAAGAGGTTAAGTTTATTAAGAAAGAACTCACCGAGCGTGTTGATTCTTATCTTGAGTATGTTGCTGACGAGTGGATTTCTGAAAATGCACTCGCAGTTGAACAAGGTCTTAAGACCGAAATGACTGAATCATTCCTTGGTGGAATGAAGCAACTTTTTGAAGATCATTATGTTTCAATCCCTGAAGATAGATATGATGTTATCGAGAGTATGGTAGATAAACTAGATGAAATGGAGTCTAAACTCAACGAGCAAATCGAAAGAAATGTTGCTCTTAATAAAAGATTAGCAGAGTCGGTTGCTGATGTAATCTTTGCAGATGTCGCTGAGGGTCTCGCACTTTCTCAGAAAGACAAACTCACTGCTCTTGCCAAAAATGTTGAGTTTGATGGTGAAACAAACTATCGTGAGAAACTGGTAACTCTAAGGGAATCATATTTCCCATCAAATACTGGTACTCAAAGAGACGATTCTGAGAATCTGTCGGAACAAGCAAACCATGATGGAATTGAACGATCTTCAGTTTCACCAATTATGGAAGCATATCTTCAGACTCTTAGTAGAGTCGCTAAAAATTGATTTTTAGATTATAAGTCAAACAAAACTTTCTAAAGAGGTAAATTCCCAATGCAGATGTACAACGCTGAATATCTGCAGGAAAAGTGGTCACCAATCCTTGATTATCAAGGAATGGATCCAATCAAAGATTCGCATCGTAGATCGGTAACCGCTATCCTGCTCGAAAACCAAGAAAGAGAACTTCGTGAAGAGCGTTCATTCCTTTACGAAGCATCCCCAACCAACTCTGCCGGTACTGGTGGTTTTGGTGGTAGCGCATCCAATAGCACAGGTTCACCTGTTGCTGGTTTCGACCCCGTGCTGATCTCACTGATCCGCCGTTCAATGCCTAATCTGATCGCTTATGATCTGTGTGGCGTTCAACCAATGAATGGTCCTACTGGACTGATCTTCGCGATGCGTTCACGCTACACCAATCAGAGTGGAACTGAAGCATTCTACGGCGAAGCAGATTCAGCATTCTCTGGTCAGAACAGTAACCGTAACCTCACGGCAGGTTTCATTGATGGATCTGTAGGTCTTGGTACAACCGCTCAGCAAGGAACTAATCCAGGTCTTCTGAGCCCAACAAACCAAGGAACATCCCCAACCGACTATAACGTTGGCGAGGGTATGACCACTGGTAACGCTGAAGCACTTGGCGATGCTAACGGCAACTACTTCAACGAGATGGCATTCTCGATTGAGAAACTGACTGTTACCGCTAAGTCACGCGCACTGAAGGCTGAATATTCACTCGAACTCGCACAAGACCTGAAGGCAATTCACGGTCTGAATGCAGAAGCAGAACTTGCTAACATTCTCTCCACTGAGATCCTCGCAGAAATCAACAGAGAAATCATCCGTACCATCTATAAGGTTGCTGTTCCTGGTGCTCAGGTTAACACTGCTACCGCTGGTACTTTTGACCTCGATGTTGACTCCAACGGTCGTTGGTCGGTTGAGAAGTTCAAGGGTCTGATCTTCCAGATCGAGCGTGATGCAAACGCAATCGCCCAACAAACCCGTAGAGGGAAAGGTAACACCATCCTGTGCTCTGCAGACGTTGCTTCAGCACTGACCATGGCTGGTGTTCTGGATTACACCCCTGCACTCAACGCTAACCTGAACGTTGATGACACTGGCAACACCTTTGCTGGTGTTCTCCAAGGTAAGTACAGAGTCTACATCGACCCATATTCGGCAAACGTTGCTGCTAACCAGTTCTACGTTGTCGGTTATAAGGGTGCATCTCCTTATGATGCTGGTCTCTTCTACTGCCCATATGTACCTCTCCAAATGGTACGTGCCGTTGGTGAGCAAACCTTCCAACCAAAAATCGGATTCAAGACTCGTTATGGAGTCGTTGCGAATCCATTTGCGAAGGGTGCTACCGCTGCTTCTGCTGGAGACAATATTTCAACCAACTCCAACGTTTACTACAGAAGAGTCAAGGTTGCAAACCTCATGTGAGTCTTTCTCACAAGGTTACAGAGGACCCCACATGGGGTCCTTTTTTTATCTAAATACAAATAAAAATCATGGCATCAACTTTTGCTAATCAATTACAAAATAGAAATTTTCTTTCACCTGTTGGTTTTAAATTTACTTTAGCAAAAGAACCAAAAGTTGCATTTTTTTGTAATAGTGCAAAAATACCTGAAATTACATTAGAAACTGAATTGCAGTCCTCATATCTGAAAGATATTGATGTACCTGGAGATAAAATTGTTTATGGTGATTTATCTTTAAGGTTTTTAGTTGATGAAGACATGGTAAATTATATGGCAATTCATAATTGGATTACTGGTCTTGGATTTCCAGAAACAACTCAACAATATGGAAATCTAATTAAAGATGAAAATGGATTACAAGATCCAAAAAAAGCATTCAGTGATGGAAGTCTTTATATTTTGGATAGTAATTATAATACAAACGCTGTTGTAAAATTTAAGGATTTATTTCCGGTTTTTTTGACATCTCTTGAGTTCAATTCAACTCAAACGGATGTTCAGTACTTTACAGCAGAGGTATCTTTCAAGTATACTATCTACACTATCAATACAAATCCATGAATCTTGATGAAATTCAGGAGATGTGGCAGAGAGATTCTGTCATTGACCCTGATAATTTACATGATGAATCTTTAAAAATTCCTCAATTACACTCAAAATATTATACCATCTATAATACAATTACTCTGTTGCGTGAAAAAGCAAGAGAAACTTATAATAGAGTCAAACTTGAAAGGTATAATTATTACACTGGAAAGGCGCCAGTAGAGGTCTATGAGGAAGAACCTTTCCCTTATAAGGTTAGAGATAAAGAGGCGTTACAGAGGCATATGGACGCTGATGAGAGGTTGAATAAAATAGACCTTAAAATTAGATACTATGATATTATGCTTAAGTTTTTAGAGGAAGTGATTAAGTGCATATCAAATAGAACGTTTCAAATTAAGAACGCTCTAGAATGGCACCGTTTTCAAGCAGGTTTCAATTAATGAAATAAATATTCATAACTGATATGTTATGAATGTCCCATTTGATTATCTCAAAAAAGAATGAGGTATTTCTTCAAGTTGAGGCAGAAGCACACGTCTATTATGAATTAAGAGACGCATTTCAATTTGAAGTCCCAAACGCCAAATTTGCTCCCGCTTACAAAAATAAGTGGTGGGATGGATTTATCTATCTTTTTAATATCAATACAAAAGAAATATACGTTGGTCTATTAGATAAACTCATAAGATTCTGCGAACAACACAACTACACTTATGAGTTTCGAAATAACAAATATTATGGTCTTCCCTTTGAAGTCAATGATATGATTTCAAAAGAAGGAGTCAAGGATTATATGACTTCTATTTGCAAGTATGCTCCCCGTGAGTACCAAGTTGAGGGAGTATACGACGCTTTAAGACATAATCGAAAGTTGTTGATATCTCCAACTGCTTCTGGAAAGTCGTTGATGATATATTCGATTGTCCGATATTACGTTGAGAAAGGACAAAATACTCTGATAGTCGTTCCGACGACATCCCTTGTAGAGCAGATGTATAAAGACTTTGCAGATTATGGGTGGGATGTGGGTTCATATTGCCACAAGATATACGCAGGAAAAGAAAGAGAAACAGACTCTCAGGTGATCATTACGACCTGGCAGTCCATCTACAAACTTCCCCGACAATATTTCTCAAGATTTAATGTGGTCGTAGGAGATGAAGCACACCAGTTTAAATCAAAGTCATTAGTATCTATAATGACAAAACTTTCAGATGCTAAATTTCGTTACGGTTTCACAGGAACTCTAGACGGCACACAAACACACAAGTGGGTTCTAGAAGGTCTATTTGGTCCTTCCTATAAAATCATCAGAACAGAAGAACTGATGCAGAAAGGTCACGTTGCTAAATTGGATATTAATATACTTCTATTGAAACACTCACCACATAAATTTGAAAATTTTGAAGAGGAAGTTCAATACATTATTAATCATGAGAAGCGTAATAAGTTTATCAGAAATCTTGCCCTTGATCTCAAAGGTAATACTTTAATTCTATTTTCTAGAGTCGAAGGACATGGACAACCTTTATACGAACTCATAAATAGTAGCACAGTTGAACAACGCCATGTGTTCTTTGTGCATGGTGGTGTAGATACAGAAAACCGAGAAAAAGTCAGAGAAATTACCGAAAAAGAAAATAACGCAATCATTGTTGCTTCATACGGAACTTTTTCTACTGGTATTAATATTAAGAACTTACATAATGTTATCTTTGCTTCACCGTCCAAATCAAGAATCAGAAATCTTCAGTCAATCGGTAGAGTTCTCAGAAAAGGTGACAATAAAACCAAAGCAACTCTATATGACATTGCTGATGATATCAGTTATAAGTCAAGAAAAAATTATACACTCAATCACTTAATCGAAAGAATCAAAGTTTATAACGAAGAAAATTTTAATTATGATATTGTAAACATACCGCTAAAGAACTAATGGGAGAGGAGTTTTACGCAATCATTAAACTAGTATCAGGAGAAGAGATTCTATCATTAGTCATGGTAGATGAAAATAATGGTGACCCTGTGATTGTCCTACAAAATCCAGTGACCATGAAAACTTTTCATAATCATCAAGGAACACATCTCAAGGTTAAACCATGGATTGAAATGTCTGATGATGATTTTTTTATGATTAAACTTGATAAAATTATTACGATGACAGAAACTAAAGATAAAAGATTAATTAATATTTACAACAATTATATTGAAGACGATGATACAATAGATGTTTATAATCCATCAGGTAAAGTAAAACCATCCTCAAAGATGGGTTATATCTCTTCAGTCGAAGATGCTCGCAAGAAACTTGAGAATCTCTTTAAAGGTATTAAAGAAAGCTAGATTCTCATCTTCAACGGAGACAAACCTAGTCTACTGGTAATTTTATATCTTGTCAAGCCTTTGTGAAGTGTGTTATAATAAATAAAAATTATAATGAATGAGTCCAATGTTATGTCAAAAAAGAAAACTGAACATTATGTAAATAACAAAGAGTTATTAGAAGCATTGGTAGTTTATCGCTCAAAGGTTGAAGCAGAATACTTAAAAAAGTATGGGAAAGATTTAACTAAGCAACCAAAGGAAGAAAGAGCAAAGCATTGGGAAGGTAAACCACCGATCTCAAATTATCTGGGTGAGTGTTTCTTGAAGATTGCGACTCATTTATCATACAAACCAAACTTTGTGAATTATATGTTCCGTGAGGATATGATTTCTGACGGAATTGAAAACTGTGTTCAATATATTCACAATTTTGATCCGGAGAAATCAAAGAACCCTTTTGCCTACTTTACTCAAATCATTCACTACGCATTTTTGAGAAGAATTCAAAAGGAAAAGAAACAACTGGAAATTAAGACCAAGATTATTGAACGCACTGGGTTTGATGAGGTTATGATGGTTGACGATAGCTTGCTTTCTGGGCATAGTAGCGATTATAATAGTATCAAAGATGCTATTCAATACAGGAACCGATGACCTTTTCTAACTCGAGTTAGAAATAGATATGACTAAACCAAAATACACACCAGAAGAAAGAAAAAGAATAATGGCGGAAAATTTATTAAAAAACAAAGAAAAGGCAAAATCAAATGGTTATACACAAAAAAGTGTTGCTCGTGAAAAGGCAATAGAAGAAGGTAAAAAAACTTACATTGGATCAGTTGCTTGTAAACATTGTGGCAGTTATGAAAAATATGTTTCTACTTGGAGTTGTGCTCCCTGCGCCATATCAAGAGGTTTAGAAAAACTTAATAATGAAGAGTTGATGAAACCTTATAGGACAAAAGAGAAGCAAAGTAATAAAACATATAGATATAGATCTAAAAAGTTTGGTGAAGCACCTATCTTGACTGAGGAAGAGCATCAACAAATATTGGAAATTTACAAGGAGTGTGCTAGAATAACTGAGGAAACTAGAATTCTCCATCATGTTGATCATGTACACCCTATCTCTAAAGGTGGAAAACATCATCCAGATAATTTACAGATTTTGACTGCTATTGAAAATATTCGTAAAAGTAATAAGTTGTTATGAAAATCGGAATTTTGACAGATAGTCACTATGGTGCAAAAAAAGGATCAAAGTATCTTCACGACTACTTTGAACTTTTCTATAAGAATGTATTTTTTCCTGCCCTCGAAGAACACGGGGTAGAAGCAGTCATTCATATGGGTGATGCTTTTGATAGTCGTAAGTCAATTGATTATCAAAGTTTGGAGTGGTCAAAAAGAGTTGTATTTGACCATCTGAAAAAGTATGATGTTCACATGATCATCGGCAATCACGACACCTACTACAAATCAACCAATAGTGTTAATTCTCCAGGTCTTCTTCTCCAGACTTATTCAAATATTAAGACTTATAGTGAAGCAACAGAAGTTACTATTGGTGGACTTAAGATTTTGTTCTTGCCTTGGATTAACCCAGAAAATCAAGAACAAACCTTCAAACAAATTAAAAAAACCAAAGCAAAAGTTGCAATGGGACACCTAGAACTTCAAGGGTTCCGTGTCAATCGCAATCTGATTATGGAGGAGCATGGACTGGATGCAGATATTTTTAAGAACTTGACAAAGGTATTTTCAGGTCATTACCATACTCGTTCTGACAATGGACGCATTTTCTATCTTGGCAATCCTTATGAGATGTACTGGACGGATGTAAATGATACTCGTGGGTTTCATATTTTTGATACAGAAACACTAGAGCATACTCCAATTAACAATCCTTATAAATTATTCTATAATATCTACTATGAAGATACTCCATATCAGTTGTTTGATGCGACTGAATATGAGAACAAAATTGTCAAGGTGATTGTTCGTAAGAAATCAAAACCTAAAGATTTTGAAAAGTTTATTGACAAACTTTATACTGTAGGTATTCAAGATCTCAAAATTGTTGAGAACTTTGATATTCAAGAAAATGAAGATTTTGAGATTGACGAAGAAGAAAATACAATGTCAATTCTAAATCGTTATATTGACGAAGCAGAATTTGAATTTGATAAGAACATCATCAAAGGCATTTTTCAAGATCTTTACAGGCAAGCTTGCGAAGTAGAGTAATGTTTCTCCTTACACTCAAAGACAAAAAAGACGACGGTGCTTATGCAGTTAAGGATCAATATGGTCAAAAAGTCTTATTTCTATTTGAGGATGAGGATGATGCGGTAAGATATGCTCTACAATTAGAAGACCAAGAAGATACTGAAATGGATGTGGTTGAGGTTGATGATGACCTTGCCATAAAGACTTGTAAGATGTATAATTACCGTTATGCCGTGATCACTCCTGACGATATCGTTATTCCTCCAAAAGATGCTAGTATTCCACAAGATTAGATATAAGAACTTTCTCTCGTCTGGTAACCAATTTACAGAGATTGACTTTGAAAAAAATCATACAAACTTGATTATCGGAACTAATGGTGCAGGTAAATCTACTGTTCTCGATGCTCTCACTTTTGTTCTATTCAACAAACCATTTCGTAAGATCAATAAACCTCAATTGGTGAATACAAGCAATGAGAAAGATTGTTTGGTTGAGATTGAATTTACTGTCAATAGTCGTGACTATTTGGTTCGTCGTGGAATTAAACCAAATATTTTTGATATTGAGGTGAATGGTAATGCACTTCATAAAGAAGCAGATGATCGTGCAAATCAAAGAATTCTAGAAGAAAATATCCTTAAAGTTAATTACAAGTCTTTTACTCAGATTGTGATTCTGGGTAGTAGTACTTTTGTGCCTTTTATGCAACTTGCCACTTCACATCGTCGTGAGGTGATTGAAGATCTTTTGGATATTCGCATCTTCTCCGCAATGAATGCTCTGATCAAAGACAAGATTCGTGAAAAAAAGGATCAAGTTAAATCTCTTGAACTGAAGAAAGAAACTCTTAAGGACAAGATGAAAATGCAGCAAGAGTTCATTGAAGAACTTGAGAATCGTGGTAATGCCAATATTAATGCCAACCAAGAAAAGATTGCCAAGTTGGATTCGGAAGTTGGTGTTTATATGACTGAGAATGCCCGCACAGAAGAGGATATTTTTAGGTATACAAAGGAACAAGAAGAAGTCATTGGTGCGGATGGTAAGTTAGTAAAGCTTAACAATCTTAGGGGTAAAATATCTCAAAAAGTAACTGCAATTACTAAAGAGCATAAGTTTTTTACTGAAAATACGGTCTGCCCCACATGCACACAGTCCATTGAGGAGGAGTTCAGAATAAATAAAATTACCGACGCTCAAAATAAGGCAAAGGAACTCCAAAAAGGATATCAAGACTTAGAGGAGACTATAAAAATAGAACAGGAGAGAGAGCGTCAATTCATTG